>Ga0208643_1000049_pt1 | contig 68274 bp, 69 predicted proteins | sample VirMetDEL_Nov_12_FD_184516 | JGI IMG/M metagenome (GOLD analysis project Ga0208643, IMG submission 184516) | Aqueous microbial communities from the Delaware River and Bay under freshwater to marine salinity gradient to study organic matter... | ecosystem: Environmental > Aquatic > Marine >...
TTATTAATTTTGCTTTGTTTAGTTTACCATCGGTTACAGCTATACTTCCTACAATTTCCCCTGACGCAAAAAGGTAAACAAATTTATTATTTTTTACTGTGATATAAGGGACGCTTGTCGAATTACTAAAAAGCATGTCATATCCGCTTGCGCTTGTCGTACTAAATTCAACCTCAACCTCAAAATCACCCGCAAATGTAATAGGCTGTGCCATCTCATAATATGAATTAAGCACAGGGTCTAGCGTTACGAAGTATCGGGATAAATTTACCCCTAAAGCTAAATTTACAAACTTTATTATACTTGTAATTATAGGGTTAATTACCTTATTTAAAATTTTTCCAATCATTTTATACCACCAGTTTTTGCTATTAAGCACAAAGTTTAAGTTAAATCCACCTATATTACCACTTATCATTAAGCTCTAAAAGGAAGTACAAATGAATACTCATGAACCAGTAACAAGTATACCACTATCACTAGGTGAGTTATTACCTCAAATCCTATCAGCATACGATAGAGAAGTGATGGAATACAATGAAATATGTGAAGACATTGAGAATTTTGAAGAAAAAAATACTGCTCTAAATCTCGAGAACATTCTCTTAAAAAAGCAGGTTACAAAACTTACTGCTGATAACCTAGGATTAACTGAACGTCTTGAAGACTTATTAGGTAAAGTACAGGCCGTGCAAGACAATGCACAAGGTCATATGAATATGCTTCAACAAGCTAATCGTGAACGTGTTCAAGCCCAAGAAAAACTTGAACAAGCTATTATCACAATAGCTTCATATAAACAGTTAGGTACCCCTAAGAAAATTCGAGAACAAGTTAAATCTTACAAAGAAAAAGCTTCAATAAATGTCAAAGCAATCACAACTTTAAAAAATGAAGTCAAAGGTTACCGTAGAAACAAAGATATGTTAAATGGTGTAGTTAATGATTTACAAGCAACCGTAGCTCAAACCAATATCCAATCTATTTGGTCAAGTGGTAAAGAACATTTAATGGTTTTCCCTGCTCCTTTAACCTTAGCTATAAATAATACAACCGAAAAACAACTAACTTTACTCTATATGAACGAAAGTGGTTGTGGCAAACTAATTGCCATTGATCAAGATGGTGAACCAGTTTTATGTACTATGCCTAAAGGTGGTTTAAAACCAAAAGCACCTACTCTTGCAAAAGCAGGTAGTATTCTACGTAAGTTTAAAAAGAAAAATTGGAAGTTATCTCATAAAGATATAATGGACATACAAGAGAGCTAATATGACACTAAATGAAATGTGGGAAGAAGTATCCGATACACTCGACCAAGCAGTTGATCCAAAAGACTGTCTTGCTGTAGGACTTAATATCCTCACTTGCTACCTAGAACTAAACAACGTTACAACGTTATCAGCTGACACAGGTGAATCTACAATAGTTATTTCAATCCAAGAAAATACAGGTAATTTAGTAGTACATTAAATTAGCCCGCAAGCGGGCTTTTATATTTAACCTACATATTTTACAGTGTCACTTTCAACAATAGCAGTTTTCACTGAATCTGGAGCAGGGTACTCAAATAGCTGTGCTAAATGAGATCTCCTTGCTGCCATATCTTTATGATAATTTGCTTCTTTCTGCTTAGATTTAACTGGATCAGCTACTGTTTGTTTTATACCCCAAACATGTTTTTGTTCAGTAGGTGTAAAATCATGAATAGTTGCAATTATATCTTCGCCTTTAGTCATCTTAAACCAATCATCATACATGTGAAATTCAATACCAGTTTTCTCATCTACAATGTGTTCTTCGTTTAACTTCTTAAACCTAGGGTTTGATAGATTTTCGTGTACAAACTTTAAAATACTTTCAATGCTTAACATATTATTTCTCCAAAAAAGAAAGGGACAGTACGCCCCTTAACTTATTACTAACCTAATTTAAAAAATCCTTTTTGTTTTTTAGGTGATTTGACAGGTGACTCTTCAACCTTCACAGATTTTTCGTCAACCTCTACAGTTATAGTGTGAGGTGTAGATTCCGTAGTTATACCTCTGTCAGGAACCTTTCAACCACGACCACCGCCATTACCACGACCATTATCAGCTAAAATAGCATCTAACTTAGCATTTTGCTGTGCATTAGATACTGCATCAGCAACACGCGTATCAGCAGCTTGATTAGCTATAATAGTAGCAAGTCCTGCATCAGTTTTAGCCTGATTTGAAACGGCTAACAACTTAGCGTCACAACAGCACTCAGCAGCTCTACGAGCATTTTCATTCTGCTCTCTAGATAAGGAATTAAATTCTGACGTAATAAAACGAGAATTGTCATTTAACTTATCGGTTAAAGATGTGAAATGTTGATCTGCAATAGAACGGTTAGCAGCATCACGAGCACGGTCAGCAGCACTGTCTATTTGACTTAAAATACTTTGATGTTGATTTGTATTAGCTTCTTTATTGCTGTCTACTTTTGCATTAATAACTGAACCATCATATTCAAAGTTAGCTCCACTACGACTACGACCAAAACCATAACCATCACCACCACCATATGCTGCACGACTTAAAATTGAATCACCTACTAAACCTGAATCGATCATATTATTTCTCACTTATTTATTCGTTATTTGTCATTATTGACATTGCTTACTATCCTAAACATTAACTAAAATTAATATGGGTAAAAGAAAATGTTACAGCGTCACATAACAAAACAAGGGAACTGTACGTATTGTGGTAGTAGTTTACGAAAATGTGCAGAATGTCAGTCTTATTATCATGCAACAAACAAAACACATCTTTACTGCACGGCTCGATGCCGAATGCGTAAACACAGAAAGAGGAAGAATAATGCTTGAACCCGAAGAACTAATTAAAGAATTACAGGAAGAAGTTATAGATTTAATTTCTGAAGTTCACGAAGCAGAAAAAGAAATACTGCTTAGCCGTGAACGTGTTAAAACAGCATTTTTAGCCGCTTATGCCCTTGGGGATAAGCAATCAATCGATGCCATGCAAACATGGCTGCAGTACGCTGCACAACAACAATGGGAAGTATAAATGTTAGTTTTAAGTCGTGGATTAAACGAACGTATTATTATAGGTGAAGATATTAGTGTGCAAATTATTGGTATCTCACAAGGCAAAGTAAAACTTGCCATAAAAGCCCCTAAACAAATCTCAGTTCACCGAGAAGAAGTTTATATTCGTATACAAAATCAAACTAAATGATATTATGTTTCGCGAACTGAGTCGGAGATTGTGTAAAACTTTCTTCTAATTTAAATTTTAAGGAGTAGTACATGTCCCATAATTTTCCACATGGAAATATGTTTCCAGATGACCCAATGAGTCCTCTTTACGAAGAAGAACTTGAGCCAGAAGAAGAATTAAGTTTCGAAGATGAAGATTAAAGTTAACTTGCTGGTTAATTACTTTAATCTTTAAGGGTGTGTAGCCGTATACACTCGCCAACAAGAGCAGCTTGTTACTAACTGTCTATTCAGGTGGGAAGCCTGACCCCCATTCAATTAAGGAATACCCCATGAGCACTTGTAAAGTAGAGATGATTCAAGCATCTCGTTGTATAAACACGGGTAAAGAAATATTTACACTTGTGTGTGAATACCCTAGGGCAATTCATGCGCAGCTACTTACACACAATGTATTTAGTAAAAATTCAAGTTCCACCCGAGCAGTTCCTATTGCAGCTGCTATAAAACAAATTGAAAATAATCCTGCTAAGTATATCTGGACAGAAAAACAATCAGGTATGCAAGGTGCTTTATCTACTGAAGATCAAGCAATAGTTTATAATGAAGTTTTCGATTGGGCTAGATCAGCTGCAATAGAACATACTTTAGAATTAGTTAAACAAGGTGCACATAAACAAAATGCTGGCCGTTTACTTGAACCATTTCAAAATATCAAGATAGTACTTACTAGTACTGAATGGAAAAATTGGGATTGGTTACGTGATCATGAAGATGCACAAGGTGAAATAGCTGACTTAGCTAGAGCCATAAAACATGCACGAGATAATGCTAAAGTTATAGAGCTTAATGCAGGTGAGTGGCATGTGCCATTTGTAAACCGTTATAGATGCCCTGAATACGATGATCTAACTTATTATCTTGATGATGAAAATCAAACAGATCTTACTGTAGAAGAAGCCAAACTAATTTCAATGTCAGTTTGTGCTCAAGTCTCTTATCGTAAAGAAGATTACACTTTAAAAAAAGCTAACAAAATGAAAGGTATGTTGCTTAACGGCAGCAAAGTACACGCTAGTCCATTTGAACACCAAGCTACACCTGTTTCATCTTACACAGAAAATACAGGAAGTAATGACCCTTACGAGTTTGAGTCTTGGGAGGAAGGTGTAACACACCTAGACAGAACTGGTAACCTTTGTTCAGCTAACTTTAAAAACTGGATACAACATCGTCAATTAATCAAAAATCACGATGGTGCAAACTTAACTAAGGACTGATTATGCCTAAACTTCACGAACAAATTCCTGCTTTTAAGCTACACACTTATGCATATTTAAATGAAACTAAAGTATACATACTTAAAATTAAAACTTATTGCACTTGCTGTGATCAATTCTTAAAAGAAGTTACTTACTCCATTAAAGATTGGGAAACAAATGAAATACATTACGCTGTTCCTGAGTCGTTATTATCGTATAAACTAGAGGAAAAATAATGAGTAAACATACTAAACTTTTTGATGAATGTTTAGCAGCTAACCAAGGTAAACCTGCAGATATTTACATGGAAATGTTTAATTCTGCAGACTCTGAAGATCTTACCTTTTTACTTAAAGAGTTTCATAGAACGCAGTCTACGTCTGCTGGAAATGCTTTAACAGCAAAACTTGACGATATGTTATCTAACCAAATCGAATTAATTTTAAAATAAAACATAACTAAGGAATTATTATGTCAGCTTCATCTCAACACGCTCTTTCTGTTTCATTCAACAACGCAGAAAAACTAACCAAACTTGCCTTAATGAAAGGCTTAGCAGTAATGCTACATGGTTCACCTAGCTCTGGAAAAACAGCTATTGGTAGTAAGATAGCTAAACAAGCTAACTTGAAGTCTATTACTTTTTCATTGCTTGATCATGAACCTACAGATATATGTGGTTTACCTGATTTACGTGGTGAAAAAGCTACATTTAAACCTTTTGACACTTTCCCTGTTGAAGGTGATCCACTACCTGAAGATAAGAATGGTTGGTTAATTATGCTTGATGAATTTTCGTCAGGTGGTCGAGCAATGCAAGCTGCTGCAAATAAACTTTTATATGAACGTTTAGTAGGTAGCAAAAACTTGCACCCTAACGCTCGTGTAATGGCAATGGGTAACCTTTCGTCTGATAACGCATTCGTTGTAGGTATGCCTCAACATACTAAATCTCGTCAAGCACACTTGTTTGTACACCAAGATTTGGAAGAATGGACTGACTGGGCTTTAGGTGCAGATATCAATCGTACTCTTATAGCTTATGTCCAAGCTAAACCAGCACTACTTACAAAGTATGATCCAGATAACATTGATGTTAACTATTCATGTGCTCGTACATTAGAAATGGCTTCTGATGCACTTAAAGATAGTACTTTTGAACGTTGGATGCTTCCACTAATCCAAGGTATTCTTGGTACAGGTGTTGGCCTAGAGTTTTATAACTTTTCTAAATATTCTGCAGAATTACCAACTCTGAAAGAAATTATCCTTAACCCTGATGAAGTTAAAATTCCAACCCAGCAATCATACAAATTTGCTTTAGCTTTAATTATTTCGGATAGCCTTAACAAAGACAATGCCGCACAAGTAATGAAATTTATTGAAAGACTTTCTACAGACTTACAATACTTTATATTTCGTGCAGCATGTAGACGTAACTTAGCACTTGCTGCAGTACCTGCAATAGAAAAGTGGGCTACAGGAATATCCAATAAATACTGTAAAATGAAATAAGGGATTTACCATGAAAAACGTAACCGAAGATACACTCATTGATTTAAAAATGCGTATGGCTATGGATCAAAATTTACTGTTCTTCACCTCCGTGCTTTATGGTTTAGAACTTAAATTAGGGGATACCCCTTATAATACTGCTTGTACCGATGGTGTAAGTATTATTTTTACTAAAGAATTTCTTGAAGGAATGTCTGAAGACGAAGCTTTAGGACTACTCCTTCATGAAGTTCGACATGTAACAGATATGCATCAATTCAGGTTAGCAGGTCGTGACCCAAAACTTTGGAATGCTGCATGTGATTATGCAATTAATTACGACATTATTAACGATGGTTTTAAACTGCCTCAGTTAGAACATGCTTGCTATGATAAAAAATACGCAAACATGGCTGCTGAAGAAATTTATGAAGACCTTTTAAAAGATTCTCCTGAAGCACAGCCTATGATTTCTGATTTAAAAAAAAATACAGCTGAGGATGATTCACCTGAAAAAGAAATAGATAAAGAAATTGAAACTGAAATTAAAGATTTAATTATTCAAGCTTCTCAAATTACTGAAAGAGTCTCAGAGAGTGCTGCAAGTAAAATACCTAGCCATATTAAACGTATGGTTAAAGAATGGTTAAACCCTGTAGTGCCTTGGCAAAACATACTTCAGAAGTACATGAACCAGAAATGTAAAGATGATTATTCTTGGCAGCGTCCAAATAGACGATATGCAGCTCATAAACTGTATGTGCCTAGTCTGTATTCTGAGCAACTTGGAAACATACATGTATTTATTGATGGTTCCTGCTCTGTTTCCACTGAAATGTTTAACATGCAAGTCGGTCAAATCAACTGGATTAAAAACAATTTAAACCCCCGTGAACTACGTATTATTGTATTCAATACCAAAATAGTAGACGAGTTCATCTTTGATGATTGCACGCCAATTAGAGTGGAATTTAAAGCTCGTGGTGGTACAGCTGTTAAAGAAATAGTTACCTACATGGAAGAAAACAAAGCTGAATGTAATATTGTTATGACTGATGGTTACTTCAGACATATTTCACTTGAAAATGTAAAAGATGATGTGCTTGCCCTTATCTACGATAATGATAATTTTAAGTGGGAAGGTGCTACAACTATTTACCTACCTGCGGAAAAATTAAGATGAAAAGCGAACTACTAACACAAATTGATCTCTATTTATTTGGTAACACTATTAACGAACTAAGAAAAATATACAGGCAAGCTGTAAAAATAAATAAAACTGGATTTACTTATGGTTTTTTTAATCAAGCTTTAGTCTCAAACTTATCTACTCGGTTTACTTTACCTCCTTCAGCTGAAACTCTTGAATACTTGGAACCTTATATTGAAGAGTATGCTTTTGTTATACGCAAAAGAGAATTAATCCAGTGTTACTTTCTTCAGTTTATGAATCAAAGTCAAAACGATATAGATATTCTTCATTTACTTCCAACAAAGTTATTAGCTAAATTTGACCTTACAATAGAGCCAAAAAAAACTATTCAACTTGTGGAAATATTTAAACAAAAACCTGAATATGAAATGATTAAACAACAAGAAGTATTCAAATTAATGGGACTCTAACATGTCAAAAAATTTAACGCAGATACACCTCGATTTTTCCTACCACACTTCAATTCTTTTACCTTTTAAAGAAAGTGCTCAACTTTTAGCTTTATTAGAAAAAGCTCAAATTGTAATAGATACCTATGGTGGAGCAGAGAATACAATAAGAAATAGTTTTGAAAAAAATGAAGTAGTAATAAAACCTTACTGTATGACAAAATATCAAAATATTCTTACTGCACAAACTTTAGGAGTTAGTTACAAAAATTATATGGAAGAATTAGAAAAAGCAAAAGGAGAAAAAAATGCTGAATAAAGGACAAGAAAAAGTATTTACCCAAATACAAGAATTTCTAGTAAGTGATAATGTTTTCTTCTCACTTGAAAGTGGAGGTGGCTATGGTAAAACATTTTTATTAAACCACCTCGAAAATAAAATTCCTGAGCTTAACAAAATACGTAGTTTATTACATTTACCTCAAATAGGTAAAATGATATACACCGCTACTACTAATAAAGCTGCTTCACTGCTAGGTAACAATAGCAGTACCATACATAAATTATTTAAAATTTACCCAAAAACTAACTATAAAACAGGAGTTACCCATTATAAATTAGGGGATACACCTAACTTATATGAAGAAATTTTAATCTTAGATGAAAGCTCAATGCTTGACCCTCAAGTATTTCAAATTATACAAGATAAAATTAAAGGTAGAGCTAAAGTCATATTTGCACTTGACCCCTACCAACTTGCTCCTATAGGATATGCGTCCCCTGTTGTAAATACTTTGATAGCGAATCTCCCTAAAGGAGAACTGACTGAACCAATGAGACAGGATAAAGAATCGCATTTATTTAAGATGTGTGACTTGCTTCGTGAAAACGTGCGTAATCAAACCTACACACCAATTACAGTAGGGAAAGGTATACGTTCAGTCAGTGGTGCTGAGTTTCAAAAAGAATACTTAGAAGCTTTTAAAAATAATGAAGATGCACGAATTATAGCTTTTTCTAACACTACAGTTGAGTCACATAATGCGTATGTTCGTAAAACTTTAAAACAGACAAATAGGTTTCAAGAAGGTGATCTTGTAGTTGCTGCTGCAGCTATGGAAAACGTACCTGAAATAAAAGTAGAAGAAACTTACACCATACGTAATATAGGCAAACACTTAAACGATGGACATATTGATTACTACGAAGTAGACCTAGGTTTACATCAATGGTTCAAAGTCCCTTCCAACAAGCAAGCTTATTTTAAACGTTTAAAACAAGCACAACTCGAAGGTAAGCAAAACGGTGATTGGTCAGTGTACTACACCTTAAAATCTAATTATTTAGATATTCGTGATGGCTTTGCTTGTACAGCTCATAAAGCTCAAGGCAGTACTTACGATAAAGTCTTTTTAGACTTTGCAGATCTTACACAGTGCTCTGATTTAAATACGTTTCTACGTGCTCTTTACGTAGCTGTAAGCCGAGCTAAACATGAAGTAATAATTTACGGGTTATAAAATATGTACCATTTAACATTTGGAAATACCAAGTTTAACTTAGCTCTTTTAATTAAACTTGAAGGTTTAGTTGAAGATTCACTTAGCAAAGAATACTTAAACCCACTTAACAAAAATGGGTTTGATACAACAGGTACTATTGCATTCAGTTTAGAATATGATAATAAAAAACCTAGTGCAAAGTGCAGAAAAAGTTATTTAGCTAAACTTCTTCCAGAAATAAATAAATTAGGTATTCCTACTTTATTTTGCTTAGATGGTGAATATTTTAAAACTTTAACAGGGCAAACTAAATCTGAGGCTAAACTCGGTTATGTTCTTCCCTGTAAAATTAAAGGCTTTGAACATCTCAAAGTTGCTTATGGTTTTAACCCTGCTGTATTTTTCTATAACCCTGAAACAAGAGTAAGAAATCAGTTAGCTATTAAAGCTACTGCAGCTCATTTTAATGGTACCTATACTGAAATTGGTACAAACGTCTTAGTTAATACTAGTTACCCTACTACAGTGGCTCAAATTGCTGCTGAACTGGTTAAACTTGAACACGTTCCTATTATTGCTGTAGATATTGAAGCTTTTAGCCTTAAACATTACTCAGCAGGTATTGGTACTATTTCGTTTTCAGTTGATAAACAATCTGCCGTAATGTTTACAGTAGATGCAGTTGCGTGTGATCCATATGAAGTTGATATATGGGATAAAACTGATAAGAAATATAAAACTAAAATCGCACATATAAAACAAGTACAAAATGAACCAGTAAGAGCTTTACTCAAAACTTTCTTTGAAAATTATAAGGGTAAACTCTTATGGCATAATATTAGTTATGATGCCACTGTACTTACTTACCAGCTCTGGATGACAGATGTACTGGATAGGAAAGGTATGCGTATAGGCCGAGAACATATGCTCCGTACTGGAGAATGTACTCAATTAATGACGTACTTAGCCACCAATTCCTGTGCAGGTAATACGTTAGGTTTAAAACACCAAGCACACGAGTACGTAGGTAACTACGCTATTGAAGTAAAAGATATACGTTTACAAACTTTACCTGACTTACTTAAATATAACGGTATAGATACTGTAGCTACTTACTTTGTTTACGAAAAAAATCATGCACGTATGGTTAAAGATGAACAAGAAGAATTTTATAACAAAATATTTAAACCTGCTTTGTATGACATTCTTGAAATGCAACTAACAGGTATGTGTCTTGACCTAAACCGTGTTCGTGAAGTACAAGCTGAGTTAGAAGTTATTAAATTAGAGGCTATTAAAACAATTGTTAACACCCCTATTATTAATCTTTTTATTCAAGATTCCAAAGAACAAGAAGTTATTTATCGAAACCTTGGATATAAAAATAAAATAATTGACATAAATGATACTAAATTTAAACTAAATTTAAACTCTGGCAAACAATTACAACAAATTATATATAGTTGTATGGGATTACCTGTTATTGATAAAACAAAATCAGGCCAACCCTCCACAGCAGGGAAGACAATTAAAAAAATAATGGCACATCCAAATGCCAAACCTTATTTAGAATGTCTACAGGCTTTTACAGATTTCTCAGATGTTGAAAAGATACTCACTTCTTTTATTACAACATTCTTGGATAATCATTGGGTAGGTACAGATGGAGTACCACGTATTTATGGTTCATATAAACTTGGTGGAACTGTTTCAGCAAGACTCAGTGCAAGTGATCCAAATATTCAACAAATGCCTTCTGGTTCCCGTTTTGGGAAGTTAATTAAATCATGTTTTATAGCACCACCTAATATGGTTTTTGGTATGTCTGATTTTGCAGGTCTTGAAGATGTAGTAAATACACTTCTTACTAAAGATCCTGCTAAAGAATTAGTATTACTTGATGGTTTTGATGGTCACTCGTACCGTGCATATCACTTCTGGGAAGAAAAATTTCCAGATATTGATGTAACGTCACCTGAAAGTATCAATTCAATTGCTATTAACCATGGGGGTATTCGAAGTGACGGTAAACCTGTACATTTTTCCCAACAATACCAAGGTACTTGGAAAACATTAGTAAAAAACTGTGGTTTTGAACCAAGTGAAGCTATGATGATTGAGGAAAGATATCAAACTCTTTACAAAGTCAGCTTTGATTGGGTAAAAGAAAAAACTAAACAAGCGTCTGTAGATGGTTTTGCTGTTTGTGCTTTCGGACTTAGAATACGTGCTCCTATATTAGATCAAGTAGTCTTAGGTAACAAGAAAACACCTCATGAAGCTGAAGCTGAAGCACGAACGTTAGGTAATGCTATATCAGGTCAATCTTATTGTTTACTTAACGGTAGAGCTTCTGTGGAGTTTATGCAGCGTGTTCGAAACAGTGAGTATGTAGATGATATTTGGTTATGTTCCCAAATACATGATGCAATATACTTGTACTGGAAAGATTGTTTTACAATTACTAAATGGGTAAATGATAATTTAATTGACTGTATGAAGTGGCAAGAACTGCCTGAAATAATGCATGATAAAATTAAACTATCAAGTGAACTGGATATTGCCTATCCTAGTTGGGCTTACCCAATTACATTGGCTAACAATATTTCAGTTAATGAAATTAAACAAACACTTCTTAATGAAGTAAATAAAAGGAATGCTAAATAATGTTTATATTTACAGTTACAGATGCAATTGCTGCGGTTTTAATTTTAGCTTTTGCTGCTGCTTGGTCAGTAGCTTGGCTATACCAAAAATACTGGTTTCTACCTAGATATTATTTAAATCACCTAACGGGCAAATGGGAAAGGAAAAAATAAACAATGTCTAATATAAAATACACCAACACACATAATATCTCACTTCTTATGGCAGTGTGGTTAAGCCATGATACTTACAACATGGTACCCGCTGAAAAGAAAGTATCTGTCACAACTTTACTTAAATCAGTTCGTCAGACTATTTTAAAGTCTCGTCAAGTTGGTTCAACAGCTTTAGCTGAAGATGTGTCTACACTTATTAATGCTCGATTAGGTCAAGCAATTCATGCAGGTGTTGAAAAAGCTTGGCAACACCCTCAAAAAGCTTTGTTAGCCCTAGGTTATCCACAAAAAACAGTTGATAAAATTGTTATTAATCCTGAAACATGGGATGAAAATGACATTCCAATCTGGATTGAAATACGTTCAGAACAACCTTTAGGAAAGTGGATAATTTCAGGTGAATCTGATGCTATTTTAATGGGTGCTGTTAGAGATATTAAGTCTACAGGTATATTTGCTTATACATCGGGATCAAATAATAACAAGTATCGTTTGCAAATGTCCCTATATAGATGGTTAAATCAAGACAAGGTAACTAACCCTATGGGTTATATTGATTACTACTTTAAAGATTGGGATAAATTAGAATCGGGTTATAAATCAAACTATCCTCCGTTTCCTATTTATGAACAACCTATACCACTTCTTTCTGTAAACGAAACTGAACGGTATGCTAGAGATAAATTAGATAAGTTAGATAAGTATTGGGATGCTCCTGAAGCAGACCTTCCTTTATGTGACGCTGAAGATCTTTGGCAAAGTAAACCTAAATGGCAATACTTTGGAGCACTAACTAATAAAAAAGCTTCTAAAAACTTCGACACTGAACCAGAAGCACTCGTATGGAGAAATGCTAAAGGTAAGGGCGTAGTAAAGTATAAAGCTGCTAAAGCCAAAGCTTGTGATTATTGTACAGCTCGACCCATATGTGGTCAGTACAAGTCTCTGGCAGCACAAGGCTTAGTTACCTAACCTCAATAACTCTTTATATCAAAGGGGCTAACCAGCCTCTTTTTTAACCTCTAAAATTAAGGATTCATATGATTTTAAAAGATTTGGATACTGTTCAACATCATCCTATTTCTGAAAAAGTGGTAGATGTTCTACGGCAACGCACACAAAATACGGAAAGTGATAGTTACTTTCGCACTGTAACTTCATTTTATTTTGCTCTTATGGCTGCGTCTATGAGAACCAATGTACTAACTCACGACCGAGGTGTATTACCTGTAAACTTATATGCTTTATGTACTGGCGAATCAGGTATCGGTAAAGGTTTTAGTATGAACATTATTGAAAACACTTTACTTAAAGGGTTTAGAGATAAATTCACTGAAGACACTTTTCATAACGTAGCTGAACTAGCCATTGAAAAAGAAGCTATACGTTTAGCACAACGTCATGGCACAGACTTTGATGAAGAGTTAACTAAGCTTACAACTGAAGCATCTTCATATGGTGATGTACCATTTTCATTTGCAGAGGGTAGTGCTCCAGCCTATAAACAAATACGTTCTGCTTGTCAGTTATCTACTATTGGTGCCACTAATTACATCGTTGATGAAGTTGGTTCAAACCTAGGTAATGCTCAAGAATTATGGAATACACTGCTTGAATGTTTTGATGGTGGTTTAGTAAAAGATAAAATTACTAAAAATTCTTCCGACAATAAACGTTATAAACAACGTCATACTCCTGTACCCAGTAACATGCTTGCCTTTGGTACTCCATCTAAATTGTTAGATGGTGGTAAAACTGAAGCAGAGTTTATGACTTTACTTGAAACTGGTTATGGCCGTAGATTTATGTACGGAGTAGGTCATGTAGGTAAAGCTGAACATGTATCTGCAGAAGATTTGTATGATAAATTAGTTAAAAGTATTTCATCTACAGATGTAAGTTACTTAGTAAATTTATTTACTAATTTAGCAGATACTGCAAACTTTGATCGAATGGTTGAAGTGCAGCGTAACGAAGGTATTATTCTTCTCCAGTATAAACTTAATTGTGAAGCTTTAGCTATGCAGTTTGGTGATCATGAAGCCATACCAAGAGCACAACTAGAGCATAGATATTTTAACGCACTTAAACTATCTGCTACTTATGCATTTATTGATAGCACACCTAATATAACTGAAGATCAACTTTATGCTGCTATTAAAGTTGTAGAGGAATCAGGTCAAGCTTTTAAAGATATTTACCATAGACCTAAAAACTATGTGAGGTTAGCTAAGTATATTGCATCCGTAGATGGTGAGGTTACGCACGCAGATATTGTAGTTGCTTTACCTTTTTATCCATCTGCTAAGAACAAGCAGGAAGAGTTATTATCGCTTGCAACAGCTTGGGGGTACAAACACCACCACATCATTAAACGTTACATTGCAGACGGTATTGAGTTCTTCAGTGGTGAATCTTTACAAGAGGTAAACCTAGATAAAATAGGTATTTCATACGTTCAAGCAGCAAGCCATGCTAATGCTACTGAAGGTTTTGTGTACCAAGAGTTAAAGTGGGAAAATCAAATAAGTCAGTTGTGTCAACATACTAATGTACATTGGTTGAACCATGCTTTAAATGAAGGTTACCGTGATGATGAACATGTTATAGCAGGGTTCAACATTATTGTTTTAGACATAGATAGTGGAGCAAGTTTTGAAACAGTACGTACACTGTTAAAAGACACCACTGCGTATATGTATACTACTAAACGTAACACTCCTGAAATCAATAGGTTTAGAGTAGTAATACCTCTAAAGTATGTACTCAAAATGAGTAAAAAAGATTACAAAGAGTTTATGAATAACATCATGAGTCACTTTCCTTTTGAAATTGATGAATGCTCAAACCAGCGAAGTAAGAAATGGTTATCTCATACTGGTTCTGGTTCCTACATCGAGGGTGAACTATTTAACCCTCTACCTTTTATACCCAAAACTCAAAAAAATGCTGATCGTGAATCTCAGAATAAGCAATTATCTAATTTACCTAAGGTAGAGCAGTACTTTGCTAAGCAGTGGAACTCAGGTCGAAATAATACCCTTTTGGCTTACGGGATGATGTTATTGGACAGTGGGATTGACCTTTACGAATCACAACAAAGACTGCGTGCTTTTAATGATTCATTTAGTGATCCTCTTTCTGATGACGAACTAAATAACTCAGTGTTTATAACCATGAGTAAAAAATCAATTAAGGAGTAAGTATGATAGATATTAATGTAATAAGTATAAAAGAAGCGTATGAGTTACGTGTTGTTTTAAACAATATGATCCACACCCATGAAACTAATGCGATGGACGTATTAATGAAAGGTGAAACTCACCCAGACTTTGCTTTGAAACAAGGTAACAAAATACGTGCATGGAATGATACAGACAGTATGATCCAATTGTTACGTGATAGTGGGTATACAAGTACTGACATCTACAATGTCAAAGTTAAGGGTATTCCCGCCATAGTAAAACTTACTAAAGAAACTGAAATAGACATTGAACAGTTTATTGAAGTATCTCGTAACAAATCCACTTTAGTTTACACAGGAGAATAATAATGACTAACCGTACAATTTTAATTGCAGGTATGTCAAACACGGGTAAATCAACAAGCTTACGTAACCTTAAGAATAGAGCAGGATATGCCTATTTAAATTGTGACGATAAAGCTCTACCAATCGGTGGTGCTAAAGCTTTCTTGACAAACCAACGTGTAACAAACCCACATGATATTTTTCAGTATTACCATCAGCTCGAAGCAGCTGAAAAGTGTACTGGTATTGTGCTCGATACACTCACTCATCTTATGGCAGCATACGAACGTAAAGTAGTTGATGTTTCAGACGAAGGTTTTGGTGCGTGGAAAGATTATGGTAATTACTATAAAGGAATAAACGACCTTATTAAAGGCTCCAACAAAACTAACATTATTATGGCTCATACTGATACCCAACTAGTGGGTATGGATATGATTTCTAAAATTCTTGTTAAAGGTTCTGTGGGTAAGCTTGGTGTAGAAGCTGATCATTCAATTGTAGTTACTTCTAAACAGATGCCAATCTCTCAGTTAATGGAATTTGAAACTCCATTGCTAAGTTACACTGATCAAGAAAAAGCTACAGGTATGAAATATGTATTCTCAACAATGCTTAACAAGCAGACTGTTGGTGATCGTACTCGTGCTCCTTTAGATTTCTGGCAAACAAACGAAATGTATATCGACAATGATATTCAAATCGTACTTGATCGCTTTGACGAATTCTATGGAGAATAACATGGTAACCGTAATGGGTATTGATCAATCACTTACCTGCACGGGTGTCGTGGTGTTAGATATTATGCCTCATTTGGGGGAACGTAGTCCCTTAATTGAGGTAGATTACTCTGGTTCAATCAAAACTGTAAAGGGTGAAGATGATTTTATATTCGATACCCTTACAAGAGGGAACCATATTGTAGAAGAGTTACTGGAAATTGCCCAAGATCATGGTGTAGATGTCATTTGTTTTGAGACACCTTCACTTGCCTCTAAAGGCAATGCCACTCGAACACTTCCTATGTTGTTAGGAATGATCCTCAAGGGCTTAAATGAGGTGGTAAAACAGCGTGGTATAGAAATGTATCATGTAGCCCCAAAATCGCTTAAAAAGATTGCTACGGGTTCAGGAAATGCAGGTAAAGAAGAGATGTTTAACCAGCTCCAAATAGACTGCCCTGAACTGTACAATGATTTATTAGGCAAACCCAAGAATGTAGGTAGATACGATATTACTGATGCCTACTATCTTGCCAAGCAGGGATACTCTCTGCACATTCAATCTGAAATAAGTAATTAAATAGGAAATTAAAACATGCCATTAGATATTTTTAACATCGAAGCAGACGTAGAAGTACAAGAAGAACGCGATTCAGTTGGTTTTAAAGCGTGGGAAAGTGGATTATATCCAGCAACCCTTAAAGCCGCTTTCTTAGGTGAATTTGCCTCAGGTTCAAAATATATTGAAGTTGTTACTGAAATACGTAACCCTGAAACAGGTGAAACACTAAACCATAGTGAACGTGAAACTGTATGGTCAGCTAACACTCAAGGCCCATTTTACCTTGACAAGAAAACTAAAGCTAAAAAGCAGCTTATAGGTCTATCTAAGATGAATTCTTTAGGTGAGTTACTTACAGGTGACGCGCTAAAATCTTCAACATTTACACCTAAATTCCATAACGTTTACAGTAAAGAAGCAAACGGTATGGTACCTGCTGAATTACCCACTTTAGTTGATTGGTGTGGTAAGGAAATTTATGTAGGTCTTCAAAAGATTATTGCCAATAAACAAGTAAAACAAGGCAAAACTTATGTAGATATTACAGAAACTCGTGAATTCAACGAAGTAAATAAATTCTTTGATGAAAATAAACGTTCAAATCTTGAAGTCAAACGTGATACAAAAGCTGTATTTTATGATGATTGGCTTAAAGCTAATGAAAAGAAAACCAAAGATAAATCTAAAGCAGTTGTTGGTGGCGCAGGTGCTGCCCCTGTAGCAGGTGGAGTACCATCCGCTTCTGCAGCACCGTTACAATTTAACTCGTAGTTAAATATACTTGCAGATTAAGGGGAGCAGATGCTCCTCTTTTATTTACTTAAAATTAAGGAAAAATTATGATTGAATTTGAAATCATACAAAAAATTAAAGTTAAAACTTTATCTGAAGATGTTATTCGGGAAATACTAATCAAAGAAATTCAAAAACAAATTCCAGAAGCACATGTTAATGGAATTGAGTTTATTATTAAACGTAATCCTACTCGAGTTGAGTTAGAAGTTGATGCAGATTATGCAACAAGTAGTTTAACACCTCCAGTAGGATTAGCTATTCCTAGAACTGCCTCATTAAATAAAACTCCTGCAGAACCAGTTGTAGATAAACATTCAGAATCAAAAGAAGAAGTCTTAAAAGATTTAGTCTTAGATAACCCTGCAATAGAACCAGAAGCACTTAAACCTGCTGCAGATATAGCGAGTATGTTTACATTATAAATAACTTGGGAGAAGTGTATGGATGAAGAGGTAGCAGAAGCTGTAGTTAAAGTTCTTGATTGGTTCTTTGATCTTTAACTACATTTAGTGGGGAAATTTTCCCCACTTCTGCTAAACCTATAAAAGAAGGTGTGCGTCCGAAGCCATACCCAAAAAGTTTACTGTACCTGTTGCAGCAACTAAATCTTTATTAATTAAGGAAGTTTCAAACAACGAAGGAACCCCTAACTGAATTGCTGCCAGTATTTGTACAATAGTTCTTGATGGACTCTTCTTAATTGTAGCCCACATAACAGGGTGTTTACGCATAAAATATTTAAAGAAAGGTGTAACCCCTAATTTATTTGCGTAATCCATTAAAGGATTTTGGTTCCTGTTATAGTTAATAAACTCACTACGAGCCTGTTCAATAGCATCTTCATGTGACATACCTTCTTGGGTTGTTAAATGTGTATACAGAATAAACTTAGATACAAAATCTCCTAATTCTAAACCCTCGTTTAATAATTTATATACGCTAGAATCTTGTGTAATTGCCACTTCTTTACCTACGTTTACAAAAGCGTTATTTTCAGGTAATGCATCTTCAAACTTTGCAGACAAATTTTCTAAAAACTTTTTACGAAAACCATCGCGTTTAGACTCTTCACCCAATTCTTCAATAACACTCGGATTCATTCCTTCTTCAGATATAAGTCTGAATAATGGATTAGACTCTCGAGACTGCTTAAGTAAAACAAACTCACTATTTAATTTAGCTTTTTCCTCTACATCCGTTACTATTTTAAGTTTAGCTTGAAGTATGTATAATCGCTCTGAAATTGTATCGTATTCCCTTTTAGCATTGACACCCAATAAACCATTAGAATACACATCTTCAACTGGAACACCTCTACCCACTAATTGATTAATGTTTGACATAAGATTAGCAGCAGGAACAACTACGGATTTAACTACAACTAAGTCTTTACCTATCGAAACTACTTCTTGTGTTCCCAATTCAGCTTTACGTAATATATTAATTAATTTTGGATGAAATATTTTTTTCATAAGTTCAGTAACAGTACGCATATAGGTTTCTTCATCAAAACCTTTAGGTCTAAATAAAGCTTTAATTGAGACTTCTCTAAAACCTAACGCTTGATTAATATCATCTCTATGCACGTATATTACAGGTTCACCAAAATAAGTTTTAGCAGTATCTTTCATTTCTTGTGGAGCTAACTGCCATGCTTCACGAACCTGTCTATTAGGTGAATCTACAGATACCCTTACCCAAGCTTTTTTATTACTGCTACTAGTATATTCAGCATATAATTCTTTAACTAATTCAACATTATTAAAAGTACCTAATTTTTCTGCCTGTAAACGTCCTGCGTACTCAGACAACATATCTGACCAGTCACCACTTACACCTGCAAGACGAGTATACTCAGCTCTAGGTAGTTCATATTTATAACTTACAATTTGACCTGACTGGTTTAAGTTAGGAACATATCCCCCTTTATCTATCGGAGAAGGTTCACGAATCTTACTGCTCATAGCCGCTGTATAAGCTTTAGCATTGTTACTTGTAATTTCACCGCTATCCCATAAGTTTAATCCTTCAGACCTTACAGCACCTTTAGCAGCTAAGCTAATAGATGAATCAATAAGGCTAATGGCACCACTTACGTATGGAACAGCTCCACCAACCTCGTTATAAATTACGTAGTGTTTTTCATCCGAGTGTGGAGCAGCTACTTCGTGTAGTACTTCATGGCTAGGAAATTCTGCTAATTGAGACTTAGAAACAATACGAATATTTGTATTCACATCTGTAATATCAGGAGTATTTCCTTTAGGTACTTGATTTAAAATACCTAAACCGTATCGGTTAACTAAATCTGTCTGATTAGCTTTAATTTGAGCGTGAATTACATTAAATGCATCTCCTTGAGAATCATATAATTCTGCAAGAATTTCACGAGTACCACTATCCATATACTGTATAGCGGATAATGCTGCTAATTGATCAAGCATAGGTACCAAAGTACTGTCTAAAGTAGGGCTGTACTCTACTTCTGCAGATGTACCTGTCAAACGGCTAATTGAATAAGCATTAGGATACCCCATACCCCGTGTAGCACCTCCTTGAACCAAACGATAACCTAAAGCTTTAGCTTCATTAATCATCATGGTTTGATGTGCTTTGGTTACATTAGGTACAGTTGTATTTAAAATTTGATTTTGAAGTATATTAATACGTGTGTTTCTAGTAGAAGCATCTTCTAAGAGCATTTGAACGTCTTTTACACTCATCCCATGCTCTTCTATCAAAGAACCTAAATCAGCCTTTATATCACCTTCTACAATAGCTTTTGACTCATCTTTAGTTAAAGTTTTGCTAAAAATATCAGTTAAAATATTTTTTATACCCCGTGCAGTACCTGTGTGTACAGCATCTACTTTTGACTTACCTATATCAACTCGTCTATCCACCTTTACTGAGTGTGATTGAGTACGTTTAAGCATTTCAAGTAAGTTATTTCTCCAGAATCCTGGGACTGTAGTTTCGCCTTCTCCCCTAGGTGTATAATCCAAAATCATATCTGAAACACTTAGACCTTGAGGAATTTCCTTACCTGAGATTTTTGAAATAACTACTCGTGCTGTTTTAGCAAACTGTTTACCTACAAACTGAAAAGAAGCATCTAATTTTCTCTCGTAATTTACCAATTTATTGTTAAATTTATTATCAAACAGTTTTTTACTTAAAAACATATTATCAATAGTCATTTGCGTTTGAAGACTTGCATCGCCTGCACGAATACCACTAAGCGCATTAGCAGATTTAACAACAGCGTCTCTTATTACTTGTCTAACTTTTTCAAACCAGTTGGAATGCGTAGGAGTTGCTTCTTTAATATCTACTGTTTTTAAAGCTGCTTTTAGCTCTGGAGATACTTCACTATAAGCTGCAAAACGAGCAACTCTATTAACATCATCAGTTTTAAACAATAAAGTGTGTACATCTGCTGCCATACGTAAGTGTGTTACATACGATGGATCACTCTCTTTAATAGAAGCAGGAACCAAATCAGATACTTTAATAGTTTTGCTTGCTTGTAAATAAATTTTATCTAAGTGTCTTCTTTGGTAGTATTTATTATCTCTACCTATAGAAAGAACACCTGTAAGTTGTGAAAGTATTTCTACTTCAGCATCAGTTAATGCTCCTTTTGCAGAAAGTATACGTAACTTGGAAGTAGAATCTTTTAGCACATTAGTGTATTTAATAAATTCTTTATAAGCTTTGGTATCTGATTTCTTAATACCACCTATATCATCATTATTATCAATAAGCTCTTTAATACCTATTTCTAACCCAGATATAGCATTCATTACTTTGTCTCGTAATTGTGCTAAACGATTAGTTTCTTCAGTTGTGTAAGATCTATCTGTAAATCTGTTATTTAATCTGTCTTCAGAGTTAAGTGGAACATCTGTTATAGGAAAAGTTTTATCCGTAGTTTTGACAATATTAGATGTTTTACCCATTTCAAACATAAATGCTTGCAATAAAGTTACACGGTTAACACTATTATCATTGTTTTTAGGGAAATCTGCAGGATTAATCCAACTACCTACAAGACTGCTTAATAGTTTTGTTAAACTTTGTAATATTGCACCAATAATACCTACAACTTCAGTACCCACTTGATCAGTAATATCTTCCCGTAAATAGGAGTCAACACTCATATCTTCGGGGTTCTGGTTCAAATGCGCAGCATACTCTTGTATAAGCATATACTCTTTACGTACCCTATCTGAGTCAGTTTTACTAACTGTATTATTAATATCTTGTAATACTAACCATAAATTATGTAGGGTAGGTTTACTCACTAGAGTATCTTCAGACAGAGTTAAAAACTTTTGCATATCTTGTTTGAATGCAGCGTACAGTTTATTCTGTTTAGACGTACCGTTCCCCCCAATTATGTTATTAAGTCCTCCAACCATATTTGCATGAGTTAGCTCATGTTGCATAGCAGTCATAGCTTCAGCAATTGAGATACCCTCAGGAATATATATAATTGGTGTAAAAGTAATTAAACCTGTTTTTGCATTAGGAGCACTTTTTTCAATAACATGCCTACCTTTAATATTGGTTGTTAAACCGTACTTAGTAAAATATTTTTTATCTACAATACGAATTACCTGACCATTTAAATTACTTTTAGTTATATTAGAATAATCATACTCTTTATTCTTCCTGTTCCATACAGGGTTTACTTGAAATAAAGTAGTATTTAATGAAGCAGGTAAACCTGAATCTTTATCAATTTTAGCTCCAAGGTTTACACGGTTAAGGTTAAAGTCTTTTAAAACTTCAGTAGTAATCTTTATTTCTGTAAAACCTTTTTCTTTACTAAAATCTTTAAAGGTACCTTTTGAAAGAATAATACCTGCAAGCTTTTCCATCATACTTACTTTATGAGATTTTTCAGATTTCTCAGGAACGTTTTCTAAAATAGGCACTTCAAGACTTAAACTGTCTTGAGTAGCAATACGGTTTTTAAATGATTTTTCAAACTCAACTATTTCAGGTAGTGTTTTAAGTTTGTCTATTTTAGCATCACTTAACCCTGATTCTTGTTGCATCTGGCTCCAGTTAAAAGAACCATCTGAGTTAATAAGAATAGCCGTACCATCAATACCCGCTAACTGATGAACCTTAATACCTCCATCACTTTTTGCTACATAATCTAATCGTGAAATTTCACCTTGTTTAGCAGTTCTATTTAACTTCTGCTGTAAACGTTGTAAATGTTGGGCAATATCACCTGAACCAAGTAAATTAGTGTAATCTCCTGCTGTAGTTCTACCACCAAGTTCAGTACTTAACTCGTTTAAAAATTCAGCATAATCCGTTGTAAACTCCGCAGTACCACTTTCAAGTAATGAATTTAAACCTGTGATAATTACTTCCCCCTCAAAAAGAAGAGGCTTAGCGGAGGCTTCGAGAACACCTGTAAGTGTATCCGCTACTTCTTTAACTGGGTCAGCTTGCATAATCGTAAGTGTTTCAGCTAAATTAGTAATAAAAGCACCAAGAACTGCCTCTGATCCAGAAGAAATATCTTGTGCATCATATACATTCAGATGTAAGGTGCCTGTAACGGCTTTCATTAGCTTTGTTGTTAATCTTTGCATCTCAGCATCAATTGAAATAATTCCGTTAGGGTTTGCTGTTACACCTGCTTCTTTAAGAGGGGCAGCACCTGTGTGAACATCTTCAGGTGTTTTTGCTAATATGTCCGACTCAGTATCCACACTAAATACAGGTATTGTTGTTCCTTGCTGCTGTTTACTATCTTGTGCTCTTGCACGTTTATTAAGGAAAGTTAACCCCTCAATAGCTAAATCCATCTCAGGAAACATAGAAGATAAAGCTTGTTTAATTTTAGATAAGTCTTCTTTACTTAATGAAGCTGTTGGAGGTAGTTTTCTTTTCTTAATTACAGCCTTAGTTAGTTTTACTTGAGCCATGTTATATAACGCAACCATCGTACCTGTTGCCATAGTAACTTGATCAGTTACATCTTTCGAACGGTAAAGTACATCAGATATGGCTCTATCTATAGACTTACCTAAAGTTTCTTTTACATGTTTTGTAATATCTTCTTGTTGTTTATCTGTAAGAGTGTAATTAGATAGTTTAACATCATCCATTACAGGCACTGAATTACCTTCCCAAAATACATCGTTCCAACCTTTTAATTGAATGCGTTCAGGTGAGTTAATAGGGGTACCTATAGCAGCAGATACATCCATATAAAACTTAGCAAGAAAACCCTCACCAGATTTAGCCCCGTAAATTAAACCTGATACAAGTGCTTTTAATGAACCACCATACACAGTAGATGTAACCCCTGCTTTAGAAGCATTACGTTCAAATATTTCACCAAAGCCAACAAAAGATACTTGGTCTTTTAAAAATGCCCATGCTTTAGCTGTATCATCAGACAGTTCATCATTAGCTTTCATATTTTTTAAGTTATTTGTAGCTTCACCTGAAATAGTCTGGTACATATCCATCATTGCAGGGTCATGATGGGTATCTGTAGCATCTAGGCTATCTTTTAAACCACCCATAGCTAAAAGTCTTTTAAGGTCGTACCCTTTCGCATCTACAATTCCCATACCATAAGCCCAATTACTATGAAATACCCCGTTAGTTTTACCATCTACTTCGATAGGTAAAGGTTTTTGAGTGTACCCATTAAAAATTGAATCAAGTGCCTCAATATACTCAACTGTAGGAGCTTTATAGTTTAAACTTTCTTCTCTTTGCCATGCTAAAAACTCAGGAATAGTCTTAGCTTTACTTAACTTAATTTCTTTACCTAACAAAAATAACTTAGCAAAAGTTTCTTTAAGACTTATTTCGTTAGATTGTTTATCTACTTTTACACCTAAGCCTAAACCTAATGCCAACACATAATGTTTTAATGCACTAGTAGGGTTAGATTTGTAATTTTTAACTAACTTCGCCCTTGAACCATGGACTTTAATGTTTCCACGGTTAAAAGAAGTACGGACTAAAATACGGTGAAGTTTGTTTGCTTGGGGATTAACTTCCCCCTCAAAAAACTGTCTACCATTGGCAGAAAAAAATGATGAATAATATATTGGAACAGATTTCTTGTAGTAAGGTGACTTTTCGTTTGATGACTCTTCTTGTAAACGAATATACAGCGCATACGCACTTGTAAACTCAGCTTTATAACCTTCTTTTTTACCTATTTTAGCTAGTTGATCATTTACATTTAAAGGTAAAATTGTAGTCTCGACTTTATTAATTAAACGTGTACCTCCCAATATATCTATATCTTCTGGCTCATGTAAGTATTGTTCTACAAAAGCAGTAGCAGTTGCTTTTAAATCAGTCTTACCATCTACCTTTACAAGGACACTTTTAAGCATCAACTCAAATTTAACATTATCTAAGTAAAATGGAGTACTTTCTGTAAGCTCAGCCATTTCTCTGGCCTTCACAGGTAAGTGTGAATAGTCTGTATTCGGTGGAGTACCTATATGGTTTAATCTATTTCGTTTAACACCATACTCTGCTTTAAGTATTTTAGTATCACCTTTTAATAGTAAAGAACTTAAATTTACTTCAGGGTTACGCGTATACCCATAATACGATTTATTATTATGTTTTACTGTAACCATATCAACACCTTTAGTATCACCAATCATACGTGTGACTGCAGAAGCTAAAAAAGTATTTAAAGCAGGTAAATACTGGTTTTGGTCGTAAGCTTCAACTAGTTTTGTGTTACGGGCTACAGCACCACTAATTACACTATCTGGGATAAAAGTACCTTTACCTGCAAAAGTAGATTGCAGCGAAGTATTACCTCTATCAATCTTTTCTACATACATTTTAAGCTGCTTACGTGGTAAGTATTTAGTGTGTCCAATATATTCCATACCTTCAGCATAACTTAAAAACGAAGTCTGAATAAAATGTTCTGGTATGTTCCCATATTCATCTATAAGTAAAACTGAAACTCTACCCATATTTACACTAGTATTTAGTGGTGTACTTTTAATAGCTTGATGTATGTTGTTTTCAAACTTAGTTTTAAACTGAGCATAGTCTTGAACCAGTGCCATTACATCCTCTACTAATACATCGTGCTTCTCAGCAAATTCAGCCATAGCTACAGTATTATCTGAAGTAAGATTAAGTATTGAAGACATATCCCATAAAGCAGACTCTTTAAATGAACCTAAAGAAGTTTTTAAAGGATTATCTTCTTTAAGTGAATTAAGTAATGCTTTGGCAGGATGGCCATCAGGCATAGTACGGATATCTTTAGCAAATTTCTGTCTAAAAGATTCTTGAATAGCGGGTAAAGTTTTAATACCCAACCTTTTTTTACCTCCCCTTTTACCTACTAAACTTTCCTCAACTAAACTTCCTAGTGTAAAAATACTATCTTGGATATAAGCTTCAACAGTACTTTTTGCAGCGTCCTTAGAAAGAATATTAGTTTTTATTTCATCAGCAATTTGCTGAGAAATACTTTTAGTAGACTTTGTTTCACCTCTTACAATTGCCTTAAGTACTGCAGGCTTCATACCTATAGCCACAGCTAAAATATCAAGGTTATATTTAGCAATTGCAATAGTTTCAGCTATTGAATTAATACGTGAATATTGACTATGTGTAGCAGCTTCCATGTCATAAGAAGTTTTACCTTCTTTTGCCATACGAGCAGATTGCTGTTTAGCAACTTTAACTTCTGTAGTTTTTTGGCTAACTTCTTCTGCTACAAAATACTTACTTCTTACTTTATTAAATAAAAGAATACTATTTTTAAGGGCTTCCTCTAATTCTTTAACTTGAGTAACTAACTCAACTCGCTCAAGTTTAATTTCATTTAAATTAGATTTAACTTCTAACTGTTTAGCTGCTACATCTTCTCTATTTGTTTTAGATGTTACTTTAGCTCTAGCTGCTTCACCTTTTAGTTTTTTACGTAAAGTATTATTAACTACATATGCTTTAGACAGCTGTCCAAGACGTTTACGTAACGTGCGAATTTCTTGGTACATGGAAGCAAACGCTCTGCGTTTGGTTATATACTTTTTTTGCTCAACTACTGAACCGCTTATTCTTTCCAATGGTTCAGGTAGTAAATCATTCATAGCTGTAAAGCTCTCAGCAGCAGCCTCAGAAGCTATTACCTCTTCTGCGGCTAATTGCTTAACTTCTTCAGTTAACACCTCAGAATACGCTTTTAAAGCTTCAGTTGTACGGTCTTCTTGCGAAGATACAAAAGGAGCGTCTGCTAAAAATAATTTATAAGCATCAAACCAGATAGACTTATTAGCATCTGTAAGTAGCCCTGATTTAACAATATTAGCATATATAGTACCTTTACTGCTTAAAGGTATATTCTTCATCTTACCTAAGATAAGTTTAAGTATTTCTTCTGCAGGCATGTTTTTAATAACATTTTCTTCAACACCTGTTATTTCACTGATACCCGTAACTACTGCAGGAGTAGCTAAGACTGAACCAGATAAAATATCTGTAGGAGTTAAAGTATGTAATACTTTTGTTTTTACTTTAAATACCTCTTGTTTAGTAGGTGCAATCATACTCATATTTGCTTGTATAAGTTGACTAAGTGCTGTGACACTTTTACTTGAAACACCTAAAAGTTCTACAATGTGTTTTACAAAAGTATCTAAAAAACTAGAGTTTAGTTTGTTAACTTTAACTGAACCAAGATAGTTAATAAAATCAGTGTTACTCATTCCCATTACAATAAATTCTTGAATATTATTTAATGGATAAGCCCACTTAATTGCATCTTCTTTAGATGCTTGTTTTTTAACTTGTTTTAATAAATTTGTAATTTGGGTATAAAATACTTTTTGCTCAGGTGTATTACTTTCTTTCGGTTTAGCAGAATTCCATAAAAAACTATGAAGCAACTCGTGTAAGATAACCTCACCTTTTAACTTGGGGTCAGTTATGTTATTAGCAATATATACTTTACCTTCCGTTGCTTTATAAGTACCTAGTGCATGGGAGCCATCAGAATGTTTTATAAGTTTATCTGAGTTAGGTTCTACATAAATAACTTCAGTATCTTTAGGTAAAGCGTTTTTTAATGCTTCTGCAACTTCAGTTAAGTTACCATACACACCTGACTCAATTTGTACCGTAAGGATTTCAGCACCATTAGTAACAACAGATGTAGAAGCTTTATTATCTTCTTTAATCTTTGACCATACACCTGAACCAGAATCTACTTCCTCGTAACCTTTAAAAGACAAGTATTGAGCTAATCTACCTTCTCCTGTCTTATTATAACTTCTGTTTCGTGCTTCAAAATTGTCTGCAATAATAGTGGCACCTGCCTCTACTGCTTTATTAACTTCCTTAGCTGTAGCTGATTGAGCACTAAACTTCTTACCATTCTTCCCATTTACACTTACAAAAACAGTATCGTCTGCAGAATAAACACCTGTATTAGCTTTTTCTCCCCAAGCTAATCGGTATTCTTCTGTAGACGTATCTTTGGCACCAAAGCCAATAAATTTATTAGCTTGGTCAGACTTCCTTTGGTCTTTATTAAGTAACTCTGTAGTTAACCTACCTGAACCAGCGAGCACTACCTTAGTAGGTTCAGCTTTCTTTCTTAACACCACCTGTGCATCATGCTGTATAACATTACCATCATTGTCAGTGAGTGTGACTGTAGCAGTTATACGACCATCACTTCCTTCACGAATTTCACTAATTTTAGTTATAACAGTATCTTCAGGCAAAGAATCGAGGGCTACTTCATACCCTGTTCCTTCAAGACCTACAACAATACCAACAGAAGTGATATCCCTTTGTGTTGTGGGTTTGTCACTTCTATTAGAAGAGAATGTAGTGGTAGTAATACCATCATCACTTACTTTAGTATTCTTAAAGAATGTACGGGTTCTACCCTTTCTATCCGTAGAGGTAAGAGTTCCCATTGGAGACTCTGTAGTAGGTTTAGTAACAACTTCTTCTTCAACCTTCTTACCTTCAGGGTCAAGGATGTCCCTAGCCAGTGTATCAATTTGATTTAAGGTATCTAAATCCTTTGAAACTGCATCAATAGTGCGTTGCAGTCTACCCATACCTTTATAAGTAAAGCTTTTTGAACCTTTACCCATTGCACCAGATGTATCCCATACTGCTTTACCTAATGAAGGGTCAGCTTTTAAACCTTCAAGAGCTGCTAGCTTACCAGTCTGGTTAGACTGTAAATAGCCTATAAACAAGTCATAAACAGCTTCTGCTTCCTGAGTATTACCTTTACCTAAAGCTGTAAGAAATGTGTCTACATGTTTACCTAAAGTACGATCACCTTTACTACCAAATAGTTCAGCACGTACTCTTTCAGTACCTGTAAGCGGTTTACCTTTAGTATCTACTTCATTGGCTCTAAGTGTTGAGACAAACTCAAATAACTTTTGCTTATCAACATCTTGGGTAGATTGAGCAAATAGATCAAGAGTTTCCCCTGACAACTGGCTTAGTTTATCTTCAGAATATAAAACTACATCTCCTATAGTCTCGATTAAAGCATCTACTTGTGCTGTTGAACTATCCTGACCTAGTTCAGTCTTTTGCTTTATTAAAGACATTACTAACTGTTCTGTATCACCTACTTCAATATTATTAATTACTTTAGCTACAGTGTTATAGTCAGCTTTAGCACTATCTAAAGGGTTAAGAGTCGTAGCTAAGTTAGCAATTGTTTGCGCATCTTTTTCAGATAAATCCGAATTACTAAGTAACTTAACACCTGCCACAGTTAAATCCGTGTTGTCAGTTTGTGCTTTGTAAAGTGACTGACCAATAGCTTCAAAATCTTTACCATCCTTACGTAAGTTTTCTTCAGATAAATCTGTATTCAAAGTATGTTCTAGTACTGAATTAACATAAGATTTTACCTCAGCATTATCTGTTTCATAATTTGAATAAGTATCAATAACTTCCTTAGTTCTACTAGCTACTTCTACCTCATCTTCTACAGGCGCTCTTTCAGGAGCATACCTTTCTATTACATTATTCGGTTCAGCTTTAGAAGTACCTGCCTCTGGTTCCTTATTTTTTATTGTAGCGTTGTTATTTTCTTCTTGCAGTTCTTGTACAGCTTCAGCTAATTCTGTAGAATTTTGATCAACACGAGCTTGAGAAAGTTTTTCAACTGCTTTAGTAACAGTTCTTCCTGCACCTGCCATTACACCACCAGATAAACCACCTGCTGCAAGACCTGCACCTGCAGATTCACCTACACCTTCAAGTGCATCTTTAGACTCATCACCTTCTTTAACTTGTATATTTGAAACAAGTTGTCCTGCACCCGATTGAACTGTTTCTTCAACTGCTTCAACTGCTGCGCCTTTAGCGGTTGATTTAATTATACCTTTTTTAACACCTTTATTTAATACGTTACCAAACGTATCTGCAGCACCTGTAGCTTTACCTACTAAAGCAGCAATTGAACCAGAAATAATTGCTGTGTCACGAGCACCTTCTTCAGCAAATTGTAAACGTACTTCTTCAAAAGTAGCGTTAGGCATCTTCTTAGTTAATTCTTGAAAGTCACTAGACTGTTTAAGTACTTCTGGAGTAAGGTTTAATATTGCATCCCGAGTTTGAATAGCATTATTGGTACCCTCGGACACACCTGTATAAACTGCACCTGTTATTCCACCTGCTTTAGTTGCAGCTTTTTGCCCTGCTTTAGCTATAAAAGCTTTTGAAGCAGCACTTTCAGCCACACTTTTACCTAACTTTTTCTTTATTCCCGACTTAACTGCAACTTTTGCAGCTCCACCAATAATACCACCAGTTGCAGCCATCGCAACTAGGTCAGCAGAACTCTTAGCAGCCTCAGAAACAGCAGCTAATGGATTAGTTATGTAATCACCAACCGTACCAAAGAACTCGCTTAGAGACTCTCCTGCGGAGATGTTACCATCACCCATTTGTATAGCTTTGCGTTCTGCAGCAGCATTAACAATATTTGCTTTAGCTTGACGTAAATCCATTGAATATTCTTTTTCGGATTCTTCAGCTTCAGCTTGCTGAGTAGCAACACCTTCCCAACCAAATTTAGATAAAGCATCTGAATTAACTGCATCCCCTATTAAACCTGTTACACCATAACCTGTTTGAGCAAGCCTATCACCAAATGCAATACCAAGGTCAGTACCTAAATCTTCCATGGTTCCTTGGTTTCTTGTTGCCTTAAATATTCTCTGTTGGTTGAGAAAGTTTCTCATGTCTAGTGAATTAGCCGTAGGATTTTGAACCATGAACTCCTCAAGAGGAGCTACTAGTTGAGCATCGGTAAAAGCAGTTTGTTTTTTAAGATGAGCTTGACCCACCGCCTCTGCTTTCGCAGAAGTGATGTTTAAATTCATTGTGCGTTGGAAGAGATTGTCAGGTGTAACCATTAAGAGTCTGCCTTAGTTTTATGTTTAGTTTGTACCTATTTGCAGGTTAAATAGGTTTTGCTTTGCTTGCATAGTATTTATATCAGTTAAGTTCTTAGTTTTAAGTTCACTTAAATCTGTATCTTTTTGACGTATAACTATGGAATCATCTGTTGCTTTCTTTACAGCTGCTTCCATATCATCAGGGTCAATCGCCCCAAGTGAAAACCAAGGGTCACCATGAACCGCATCACCCTGCGAAATAGCTTGGGAGATAATATAATTATCCCACTTATCATCGCCTATAGGAAGTAGTGGTTGTTTTTTTGCTTTTCTTGCTTTGTTAGCTTCTACTAATTTACCTGTAATAATCTTTCGCATCTTAGGTACTAAATTCTGTACTTCAATTTGAACCGCAGTCATATCATCTTTATTGACTCGGTTATTACCTGCTAAAGCCTGACTAATAACATTTTGACCTGTTTGAGAAGGGTCTGTTGCATAGTTACGATACTCGGTCATACGATTAACTAAACCCTGATCATCACCTGTAATCGCTTTAACCTGTGCCGCATAATCTCTTTCTACAGCAGCTTGTTTATTAGACATACCTGTAGTCTGTGCTTGAGTAGGAACAAGACTTTGGTTCAACGCTGTTGCTTTATTTTGTAAATAGTTAGGTATTTGAGTAATATCAATATCATCTTGACCTGACTCATTAGTAAGACTTAAACGCGCTTTTTCTGTTACCCTTGCATTAAGAACTTGCAGCTGCTCCTGAAGTCCTTTGAAATTAGCAAGTAAATCAGCATCGTCTTGAGTACCATTTTTACCTATAACAAAGTTACCATCTTGGGGTATAATTGTACCTTTCTCTACTCCCTCAATTAGGCTTGTACGAGTTTTAAGTAGATTTGCACCTATCTTATCAGCTTCAGCTCCAACACCTGTTAAAAACTTCTGAGTGTTTATACCAACCCGCTTAGCAAGAGCACTGTCATCCAACTCCTGTTGATAACGTAGTTCAGCAACATTACTATTTCGGGTACGAGCTGTTTCTTGCTGGTTCTCAAAGTTTTGTTGCGCAGCATCTGCATCTAATCCTATTTGCTTTTCAGCTAAACGACTGTCCATTGTAAGTGCGTCATAGCCACCACCGAGAGCACTAGCAGCTAAAGCTAGACCTTCACCCCGTACAGGGGCAAAGTCTATTGTAGCTCGTTGTGCGGCTATAGGGGACAGTTGAGATGAACCTTGATTTCGTTGTTGTAGCTTACGTTGAATTAACTGTTCAACATCACTCATACCAGTAGATTGCCCAGAACCACCTAATCGAGACTCAAATAAATTACTAACTAAACCTTCATATTGTTCATCTTTCATTAGCTGTATCCTTTAACTGAATTACGTATCTTGTTATTTTTTAGAAGCATATCTAGTTCTTCTTGCCTTTGACCTAAAGCTTGTCTTCCTTGGCTCAACTGCTCTTTTTGCATACTTCTGTCATTAAAGAAACCAGCAAGACCTAACCCAAACTGACCTGCTGACTGTATTCCCTTCAATTTAGCTTCTGCAGAAAGATCATCCCAAAAATTATTTCCGCCTTCTCCGCCTTCGTAATTAGCGTTATACATATCATCAAAATCTATGTCTTCCTGTGTAATTTTCCCATTATTGTAAGGCATTTGGGTAGTATTACTGCCTCCTATAGTAGTTCCCCATCCATTTTTAGGTTCAGCTGTAAAAGATTCTTTTGAAAACATACCATTAAAATCCATAGCTTGAAACGGCTGCTGTTGTTGAGCAAAAAAGTTATTATCTGTTCCAGATGTAGATACACCTGACATTGGATTAACTGTAACAGGTGTAGGGTTAAGTGCATATGGCGCACCTAATCCAGCCTGATTACCATTTGAACCTGTCCCCATAAAACTATCTACACCAAACTGCTGGTTCATATTACTTGCAACATTTGCATAATTTCCAATAGGAGCAGATCCGTTTAAAGGGTATGTATTAACGGGAACATCATTGCTGTTCAAAGTCATTGGACTTCCCATCTTGTTTTGTCTTGGGGTATTTACAGAATTTTTATAAGCATCCATAAACTCAACTCCAGCTTGTTGAGTAACTTGATCATTTAAAGCCTTAAATCTTACACGTTGGGCATCTTGCGCTGCACGGTTATTACCTACGCTAAACTTAGACATAAAGTCTTCTAAACCAAAATTAGTTTCACCAAAAACATTACTATTAGGTTGTAACCAAGGTTGATAGTTGTTTTTAAAATCTGCCATTATTTATTCCTTACGCAAGTATTCTTGCAGAGTTAATTGGGGAGTATACTCTACCAGTATAACGCATGGCATCGGTATAATCTTGGGTTGCTCTAATGAGTAAATCATTATTTTGTATTGTCCCTAATGTATTTGCTACATAAAGGTTAGTACCTAAAATTTTATTCGTATCCTGAAGCTGTGAAGCTACAACTATACCAGATATATCATCAAATCCAATTAAGTCATTTAACTTCTCTATTTCAGCTATTTCTTTTTCAATTTCATTACTTAATGCAGTATATTCTTTCATCTGCTCCATAGCACTACTTCTTTGATATGCTCTTGCTGTATCTAAAGCTAAGTTAACATATTGTGTAGTAGTAAGTACTGTAGCTGCAGTGTCTACTGCAGTAGTTACAACTTCAGCACCTTTTACTACAGCTTCCGCAGTTGTAGCTGCACTTGTTATAGCATTTGTTAATTTACCTGTAGCATAATATGCAACAATTACTGCTAACACTGCACCAAGTTCTTCACCAAAAACGTCTTGTAAAATTTTAGTAATAACTGGTGTAAGTGCTTGCATAACTAACATTACAGCAATTTTTATTGCGACTTGAGTTAATACGTGTAAAGTTGCTCCTACAGGAGGGTAAAGTATTGTAATAACAATCTGTACAATAAACACAATAATACTGAACCAGTTAGTTTTATGTTTAACTCTAAGTTTGTCATTTAACTGCATACGTACAGCAACATTAATTAAATCATGTCCCTTGATCTTACCCATCTGCTTAAACACTTCTCGGTGTAAAGGAGCTGTTACTTTTTCACCATCTTGCGTAGCGTCTTCTGGCTCAAATAATTCCTCTGCAGTGTAATAAGTAGTTTTTCCTACTACATCAGATGAAAAACCTAAACCTCTTATTTCAACCTGAGTATATGTCCCATTAGAATTTTGTCTCCTGTAGTAAACACTTGAATCAGAAAAATAATTACGTCCTAAAGTTTTACGGGGTAAAACCTCCATTGAAGTAGTGTAACTACCATTTTTAAGTAATTTATTTTTATCGTCTCTAAGGTTACCTTGTACAATACTTTCCTTGATATACGACCAAGACAAAACGTTTGTAAAGTTTTCTTCTTCAATGGTAACGTTATTTCTAGGAGGTAATATATTACGCTCATTAGCTTCTTCCCACTGATCATATTCACTTTTTACCACGCGAGAAGTTTTACTCATTTCTTCAAAATACCTAAATAAATACTCTTTTCCTACTTTGCTAGTTGTGTTTAAAGGCACTCCTAAATAAATGTAGGCTTCTTCTAAAGGATTAGGTTTTCCGTCATGTTCATTTTTATCTGACATTTTTTGAACATTGTCACCTAATTCTTTTGGATTTAAACCAAGGTAACGGCAAGCTTTACGAATATCTTTTTTATATAAAGGATTGTCATCCCATCTTTCCCCATCTACCCTAAAAGGAATAATAGGGTAATACGGGCTTGAAGCAGAACCTGCAGTTAAACTTAAAAACTCAAAATTATCAGGTGTAGCATCTGCAGAGTTAAACCACCATAAGTAATATACATCTGGGTCAGTATCTTTAACATACTCCACTATGTAGTACATACCTGAACCAAATTCAAATGATACTCTTGAGTTAGGTTCAGTTAAATCATTAGGTAAATTTGGTGTAGCAGGAATAGTCCATTCTTTGCCTACATCTGTAGATGGGTTTGCATTTTGATCCAGTGTAACGTAAGTAACGGTTATTGCTTCACCTTGTTCTTTACTAATAATCATCTCAATATAATCACGAGTTTTGATTGATACATTTTTTGTATACTGTTGAGCTAACCCCCATTGGTACTTCCCACTTGCACCGTATTTATAAAACTTTTCTATATTTTTAACATCTGAATTTAAAATATTTTCCAGCAAAGTACCTGATAAGCTTCTGTTTGAAGCAGTAGCACTTACTATAGACTGTTTAAGCATCCCTGCAGTATTTTCATCATACAACGGCATAGTTGAAGTAGTATAATAAGTAGTGCTACCGCCACCAAACATAAGTGTTACCTTCTAAGTTAAATATTAAACAGTTTCAATCGTACGTGGATACGTTATAGGAGAACTATCAACTCTAGGTACACCTACTCCTGTAGAAGGAATTGTATCACTATTGTGTCGAGTTGTTCCAACACCTGTTAATAACTTATCCATTACATTTCTACCTGTAACAAAGTCATACCCGAAGTTTTCAGGTTGAGCATAAGCATCATCAGAATTACTTGCATACATTGTAGCAAACACATCTGTATACATTTTAGCTGCTTTTTGCTCAGCATCTCGTAAAAATGATTCTTTCTGAACAGTCTTAAGACTCATCTCAACACCAACTAAACCGCCAATAGTTCCACCATCAGCACCTATAAATGTACCTTCAATCTGAGCTTGTTCAGTTAATTTTTTCTGCTCTAAAATTCCAGTTTCTGCAAGAGTTTTATTGTAAGCTGCTAAGTTTGTTCCGCCTGTAGGAGTAACCGTTTGATCTTTAGCTGCTTCAATTTGTTCATCAACTAAATCTTCTTGTTTGCCTACTAAAGCACGTTGCGCAGCTGCTTGTTGTACCTGTTCATTAACTAAAACTGTTTGAGCAGATATTTGAGCTGTCTGGTTTACAAGCATGTCGTATTGCTTTGGCTGCATAAAATCACGGTTAAACTCAGTCATTGTAAGATCGACTGCAGCTTGACTTTTTTGTGTAACTAAAAGTTCTTTTTGAAGAACTGCCTGTGCAATTTGTTCGTCCATCAATAACAGCTGTTTATTGGTAGTTTCAAACTGTAACGAGTACTGTGTAGCTACCTGTAATACGTTCTGTAAGGCACCTAAATACACTTGTGAGTATGCTTGCTCAGTAATACGACCTTCGCTTAATTCGAGGTGTACATGAGCTTTAACAGTTCTCATGAGTTCATCGAAAATACCATTACCCGCTATCTCACCTGAAGTAAGTGTTCTTTGACTTATAGACATTATATTTTCCTCTTATGTGTACTGTGCAATACGATTTATACCATGACGTTCTTTCATGATAATTAATTGTTCTTCTGCTTGTAGCTTTTGCTCGACAAGTAAATCTACTTGACCTGCAGAAATATCTTTACCTAATAAAAAACTTTGAGCTTGAGCCATACTTGATTGGACAGCTGCAATGTATACCTGAGCATAATCAGTTCCCTGTATACGACCTTTATCAAATTGAGCACTAAGGTGCGTTTCAATATGTGTGAGTAACTGGCTAGACAAAGTAGTTAACTGTTCAGCAGTATATGTAGTTGTCATAAATATCATCCTGTAAATATAAAAAAAGGGAGCTAATGCTCCCTAGTATATACTGATTTAACTGAAAAACTAAACAGACTGTCGTTTACTTTGATCAGACGCTAATTGATCTAACTCTTTCTGGGTCAAAGCAGGTAATATCTCTAACTGGAATTCTTTACGCATATTACGCACGGGCACTAGTTTACCGTCAAAATTCTTCTTTTCTTGGACAATTGCATACTCACGAGACTTAATTAAGTTAAGTAGCATATGTTCAACATGAGTTTCACTTTCAAAAGGAATGAACCGTGTAATAGTACTAATTACACTATTACCAGTACGGAACCATTCACCTTCAGAATGTTTTTTGTTTGGGTTTAAGTTTGTTACTCTCACACGAATAAGCTTTGTTGCTTCTCGAATCAGCGAACTATTTTTAGTTAACGTTGACTCCACTTTAGGAGTTGCAGGAGCAAGTATTCCATTCACTTTTTCACGTAAAGATTTTACACCAATATTTGGGCTATATTTAATACCCATATCATCTGCACGTTCTTTTAGTACTTGTAGTTCTGTTGGTTGTTCAATTGTATCTGTCATGGTTAGAGTCCTTGGATACTGTTTAAATTAAAAGGGAGAAGCGTTAACTTCTCCCTTAGCTTACATTACTTTATATCTTTTAGCTACGTGCTACAGTCTTAATTACAGCTAAGCGTTCAGGACGCATAACCAAAGTACCATACCAGAATTTAATAGACATAAAACCAATCTCACCAAATGGATCAGCAGAACTGTAAGAAATGTTATCACCTGGAAATGAATGCTTAATCTTGAACTTAGTAGACTTACCATCAGTTTGGAAACCAATAGTAGCAAACGATTGATCACCAACAACTAACATTGGGAATACATCGTACTTAGAACCAGTAACTTGATAACCAGCATTACTACCAGTTGCAGTTTCACCTGCACCAGACCACTTCATCATTTCAGGAACTTGGATAATGCGGAAATCACCACACTTACCAATTTCACCATTGATAGAATTAACACCTGAAACACCTGAATGTGCATAGTGCTCAACACCAACAAATGCAGCATTACCGTGGTGATCTGTCATACGGCTTAAAGTAGGAACCATTTCAGAACCAACATACATGTACAAGCCTGAAGCAACAACATGAGTATCAACTAAACGAGAACCAACAATAACATTAGTTTTCTTAGGTGTACGGTTGTTAAACAAATCAATAGCTAAACGCTGCATGTCATCATAGCTTACTTCAGTAATACCTGAAGCTTCACCAGAAATAGTTGCATCTGAAGTAGCAGTACCTGAATACTTAACAACACCTGCACCATTTAGTAGATCCATTTGCAATAAGTCTTCTTGTAACTCATTAGCAGCCATAATCATCTCACGAGATAAATGACCATATAATTCGTTATCAGTATCGAAGTCTAGTGCATCACGAGAAAATTCAGTGAAGAAACCAACTTTGGTAATCTCACCTTCAATAACTTTACGTGAAGAACCTACACGGTTATTACGTCCACCAGTTTCACCTAAAAGTGGGATCTTACCATTTACAGTAGTAACGTCTTTACTTGAACCATAAAGGTTACCATCAGAAATAGTTGCACCTGAAGCATCAATACCTTGATCGTTAACGTTGGCATCGTCAAGAATAGGTAAGTAATGGTACATTGAAATCTTTTTACCATAGTGCTTAGGCATATTTTTAGCTGAAGATAACTGACCGAAGTAAACTTCTTTAGCAGCTTCAATTAAAGACATTTTGTGGTGGTATTCAGTATTAATCTGACGACCAGTACCTTGATCAATTGTTGCAGGAGTTCCGCCAGCTGGATCATTATAATTTGTTGACATAGTTGTATACCTTATATTTGGATGTTATTTATCTTCAAGAACTCAGCATCATCCATAGCAAGATAACTATTTTTTGGTTTAGCTATTGTTTTGGATGAACTTCTTGAAGAAGTAGCAGCTTTTCTCTTTTTAGAGAGAGCATTATCTAAAGGCTTAATTTCAGTTCTTGCTACAGGTTTTGCTTGTGGGGGGGTTAAAGTCCCTGCTTGCATCATCTGTGCTCCAACTGTTTTATAAGCTTCAAAGTCTGACACACCACTTAAACCACCGAACATTTTAACACGTTCAACTTCTGCGTTTACTTTATCGAAGATGCCAGCTTGCATTTGTTCGTTAAGGTTACGTATTAGTTCTGGTTCTTGTGTAAGTAGCTGTTTACTCTTCGCATCCCATTGGTTGCCTACAAGGTCTATACATTTATCATAAGTAGGTGTACTCTCTAAACTTTCGAGTACCTGCTCAAGTTGTACGGCTTGTTCGCTAACTTGGTGATTTGTAGGGGTATACTCTACATTGTCTTCTTCATTATCAAAACCTTCTGGCTCATAGTTAGAATCTTTAATTAACTTAGCTATGGCTTTTGGATCGTTTTTACTTAAATCAATTAAGTAGTTTAACTTAGTTTCATCGAGAAGTTCATGCTTCTCTAAAGTTTTAAGAACTTTCAAGTTTGGAGACAGCTCTTGCATCTTCTTAGTGTAATTAGCACCAAGCTGCATAAGAGTTATTGCCTCATCTGCGTTCTTCACTTGCACATCTTTACCATTTGCACGGAAAGGTTGCAAGACTTTTTCTAAATCTAAAGGTTCTGATACCTCCTCAGAAGCTTCCTCTTCAAGAGTTTCTTCTTCGGAAGGTAATTGGTCAAGAGGTTCTTCTTCTGTTTCCACAGGGTCTTCTGAAGGCTCCTCTGACTCATCTTCTAAACCAGAGTCTACTATATCGGTAGCTTCTTCGCTAGTACCCTCTGATAAAGTATCTAAATTATCTTCTTGGGGAATATCTACATCATCCCCACCCATTAAAGACTCGCCTTGGTTTAAAAAGTCTTTATCACTCATATTTAAAAGATCAGACATAATTTAATCCTCGTATAAATCAAGACTACTTTCTAACTCTCGGGCAGCTATTAAACTATTTTCTGATTGAGCACCCATAGCTTTTACACCACGAAAATAATGATTGAGTTCACCTATCGAATCAATCTTACGTGTATTTGCTTCCATAATTTCAGGAACGCCTCTCATTTCAGGCATACCACGCTGCATAACTAAGTTATTTGAAAAATCTTTAAAAAATCCTGTTTCAATTACAGTTTTAAAATCAGGCTGACTTTCCAACCGAACCAATGCATCTCGCATTGCTATAGCTTTTTTAGCTTGTTCGATCTCTGCGTTTAAATTACGTGTTTGTACTTCTTGGTCTTGTTCAATCATTTTAAGTTTCCTCATATAGAGACTTTAGTTAATGGGTGTATCTTTATTAAGATCTGCTTTAAGAATTTCCAATGCCATATTACCTTTAGCTTGGGCTTGATTCTGTTGCATCTCTCTTGCGTGCTTGGTTCCTGAGTTTTGCTCAAGGAAATCCAAATTCTTCTGATCCGTATCGGATGCAGTATTACCTGCTTTTGCTCCTGCTTCATTAGCCTTAGCCATATCAAGTTGAGCTGCAGTTTGTAATTTCTGAGTTTTAGCTTGTAATTCAGCCAGTTCAAGTTGTAACTTTGCTAACTCTAACTGTTGTAGCTGCTCTTGTACAGGGTCTGGAGCAGGTTTAAATTCTTCAATACGTTTTGCCAAGTTAGGCATTTTACGTAAACGAGCAATATCACCTAACACTATCTGTGACATCTCCATAGGTAAAGTGTTACCCATAGTCTGTAACATAAATGCTAATTCTTGTGCTTTTGTATCATCTGCTTCAGCAGTTGAAATACTAACTTCAATATCATAGTTACCCTCTAAATCTTCTCTACGAATAGTTACAAAGTCTTCATCAGTTACACGAATGATCTCTTCATCAGAAAGAAAAGCACCATTCATTGCCACAATCTTTTTAGCTACTTTTTCCATAGCCCTAGCGTATCTACGAAGTATTCCAGTTTCACGTTTAGTAGCCGCATCAAGTACTCCACGAATACCTGTAGCTGTTGCGCCTAACGCATCACCACTCATACCACCTGAATAAGGTTTAACACCTGTAAGACTTTCAGCTTCATTATTTTGCAAGCCAATCATTAAACTTACACTGTTAGGTATTTCAGGGTAAGTATGTTCAACCATAGCCTGTCTAGGATCAACCATAGGATTAAACTCATAGTCTTCACCTTGAGCGTACTTTCTTTTGTTTACAACATCTAGTGCATCCTGTCTCATACCTTTTTGACCTACAGCACTTCGTGCCATAGTATCAATAGCTCCACGGTAAACAGCACCAATAATAGCTTGGTTGTCCTTAAGTAAAGCACCATCTGGTTCACCATACAAACTTTTACGTACAGGAAGATATTGAGTATCTACAAATGGGATACATTTATCAGGGTATGGGTTTTCTTCAAACCGAACCATAACAGAATTAACCCAAGTAGCTACAAAAGGAACAGGTACCCCTGTTTCTTCCATATCCCAATATCCCCAGTATTCATATGCAACAAATTTTGCACGAGGATCATCTTTAAAATTAAAAGCACTATCACCAGATATTTCATGGTCAGGTGCGTTTAATAAACTAGAGGTATCTACGTTAATTTTATCAAGGTTAAAATATCTATCAGGTTCTTTAGCAAGTGCTCCTTTAGAAGTCTCAAAAGAATAAATAGCAAAACCTGCTTTCTCCATGTTACCTTCACAACTTGGATCAATTACAAGATTGTTAGAATTACATACTTCTATCGTAGGTTGATTTTTAATTAAAACTGTTTCGGTAACTTCTTGCATTTCTTGTAACACAGGATAAATAGGTTGACCTTGTTGAGTTGTTAACGATAATGCTTTCTGAATATGTTCTGGTACATGAGCTTTAAATGCATACGGGTCTTGTTGTTGAACCATAGCTGCTTTTTGTAACTCTTCTACTTGTCCTTGCTGTGTAGCAGGATAGTACTCATAAATAGGTACTTCTTTTGTAACTTCTTTTTCTTCACTTTCCCAACTTATACGTAAAAAAACAGTACCTTCATCAATACCTGTACGGGAGAACTCATCTACAAAAGCAACTTTGTCTATTTGGTTATTCCACTGGTAATTTAAAAGTGTACTATTCTGCTGCGCAGAAAGCTTATCTTCGTGTGTTCTAGGGTGCAAAGTAAACATGTCAGGAGTTGAAAGAAAAGCTTCTGAAATTGCTGCATAGCGCCACTCAGCATGTTTACGTATGAGCTTAGGTTGTACAGCACTTTTACCTTTTTTCTTTTTAAGTATAGCTGAACCAGTAATATTTAAATGGTCTAAACTGTCTGTACGCTTAATCATCTGAGCGTCATGGTAAGGTTTAGCATCTTGGAAATTTTGTTTAAGGTCAGCAATGTTAGGGAGATTTACCCAACCTTCTGGAGCGTGCCCTTCAGGAATTGCAAGTTCTTCGCTGTCGTCACTATTTGTGTTTTCATTCATGTGTAAGTTTCTCACTACCAAATATTAAATATATTAAACTGCGTAATTAACTAGTAGTTCAGGTATTGATACAACTAAACTAGTCTCAGAGTTTACAAGCACCAATACAGGTTGAGTGTACTCATCATTAATTTTTAACTCAATAGTAAAAGTACCTTCCACTAAGTTAAAGTTATATAAACCATCAATGCCTATTTCAACTTTAGCAGTTCCACCTATAAAAGTAACTGTACTGTCATTTGCAGTTATTCTTACAGTACTTGCTACTTCTGTATTAGAAGGGTCAACTAGTGTCCCTGTAACTTGTATCATTTTAAATCCTTCTGAGCACAAATAGGATACATACTAACATCTAGTCAATACGTATCCTAGTGCTTTATATTACCTTAACTTTTTAACTAACCTTCACTTGAAGTTAACGATAGTCGTTGACTCGGTGTCCAGTTAGTCCCTTGCATAAAGTTAGTGCGTGATGTCATTAATAATCTGTACGCTCTAATATCACTTGAATAGTCGCTGTCGTAAAATGTGAAACCACGATTTAATGATTGATATCCTGAGTTAATCCATCTACCTTCGCCTTCTGGTTCGTATGTACTGTAGTAAACCCCTCTTTCACCTAATAGTGATCTACTTGCTTTATCAACCCATACACCCCCCAAATATTGTTGAAACACAACAATACACTCAGGTACAGGTATGTCTTGGGTGGTTAATTCAGAAGAACCATAAGGGTTATTATATCGTGAATTAAGACTTACAGAGTAGTTAACAGCAATTAAACCTTCATTCGAACCTATCGAGATATCTACATTCGCAGTGTCTGCAAGATCTGAAGTTGCTTTAGAAGTTTGTAACGCGCCACTGATTATCGTGCCACCAAAATAAGCATCACCATCTGTTGTAAGATACGTAATAGCATTAGATTTAGTTACATTTGTGTAGTTAATTATATTGTCTGCAGGATCCCCCACTAAATGCCTTTCACCAAACCACTCAATAAATTGACCTGATGAACCAAACCCATCTGCTGCTGAAATACGCATGTGAGAACTACCTACATACTCAATTTTAGGTGAACGAAGTCCTACGTTTGCAACAATTTTTTCCGTGGTTATTACATTTGCAGCTAGCTTATCTGTTGTAATAGTTTCCGTAACTAAAGCTTCAGCTGCAACTGTACCATGAACTAGCTGGTTTCCATCTACAACGTCAATAAAGTTTTCCCACGTTGTACCGTTGTACAGGTAATCTAAACGAAATCTTAAAGTTTCATCTGAGGCAGAATCATTTACATAACTCAATACATCTTTGTTTTGAGGTTGTTTACTTACAGCAGATACAAAATCACTTGTTTTAATTGAATTAGACTTAGTAGCAATTGAATTTTCAGATGTTGTATTTGGAACAATAATAATGTAACTACCTGAACCAAACTCACCATTAGTACCTGATGCACCTGAAGGCCCAAAAGCTATTCCAGTTATACTTATATCTGGATAATCAGCTGTACAATCAAATCTATACGCACCACTAGGAACATTATTTGAAGTGTAAAACACTGTCCCATTTTTAAGGTAAGTTACTTCTTTAGTATCATTTACAACTGTTAAAATATCCGAAGGAGCATAAGAAACCCCTGTATCCAAGGTAAATACTCCCTCTTCATAGATATATAATAAATTATTACGACCTAAAATGGCATAATCTATCGTACTGTAATGAGGTGAAGTTCCTATATCATTTGAAATACCAAACATTAATCCTTCAGTACCTGTGGCTTCTGAAAATACAGCTGTAGAAAAACAACCACCAGAATAAGACTCGGCAGAGTAAGCTCCTGCATTCCAAGCTGTGTTTGTCCCCACATGTGTTTTCTTAAATGTATTCTGGCTAACAACTCCGTATGCTGGAGCAGAACTTATTAGTGTAAAAAAAGATACACCATCAGTTCCGTTAACACTTGCTACTACAGCATCTTCCCAATCATTTACAACAATATTTTCTGTAAGAACTTCAGCTGAAGAAGTTACAGGTGCAACAGTTATCCACAACTTGTTCCCCTCTCCAGTACTACTTGGGCGAGTTGTTTGCCAGTTTCCACTAGAAGTTGCAGTAATTTTTTGAGTGGCAAACTCAAAAGTAAGTGTTTCTGCAGGTAAACTTACACTGTTAACATTTGAACCAGTAACTTGGTAAAGATACGCAGTAGCAAACTTAACACCATTTTTATTTAATAAGTCTACATCCCAATTATCAATACTTGGATCAATATCCAGTTTAGAAAAAGCAATACCCGAAGCTAACCATAAAGGTAAATTTGACTCAGGAGGTAATTGTTGACTCCATCCTGCAGTATTACCTGAAATATTTGTTGCAGTTTTAGTAACAAAATTATAACTCCAATTACCAACTGTACTATCGGTTGGGTTAGTTGCTGACCTAGTGTACAAAAATAATGGAAAAGATTTATCACCATAATCTATACCTAGTTCAGGTTTAATTTTAGTTGCCCCTACCCAAGGAGTAGTAGTGTATGTTCCAGTTACAGCTAAGTCCCAATCAATACCTAAATCAGTATTACGTGCAGCTTGATAAGCTGCTTGGTTATACCACCAAACAGTTCTTTCATACTTGTAAACATCATCATTTACTAAATTTTTATGCCAATCCACAACACTAGGAGTTACTGCATTAAACGCAGCAGTACCATCTGAACCATAGTAAACTTCAAACTCAGGTATCCAACCATCCTGCCCATCACTTCCTCTAATTCTTTCTGGTTCACGCCAGTCTCCAATACCTGTTTCGTTAAGTACTTCCCGCTGTCTTCTCCATACATCATTAACAGCATAAACACTTCGCCAAATATTATTAACTAAATCTTGTTCACTAGCATATTGAGTCTGTAAATAATAAGTATCACCTACTAAACCATCTTGTGCTGCAAGTTTGACATATTGAATTACGCCAGTAAGTTCACTGGTATTATCTGCATAAAGTGTAACTTGACTGTCTTTTCTCCAAATATCTCCTTCAACATAGACTACATGCCAAGGGTTATTTAAACCTTTGTCAGTTGAGTATTCATATTGCCAAGATAACGTGCTACCATCGGCACCTTTAAAATCTTGTGGGTTATTTACAGTTAAATTACCAAACAGGTTTACTTCATTTGCTTCTGTGTCAAATTCTACAAGGGGAACTCCATCTCTACCTTGGATAATACTTTTATCTACTTGAGTAGTTAAATTAATTCCTGTGCTGTCTGCAAATAACTTTTGAAAACCTTCAATGGGATTGCCATTTTTACTATATTTAAGTCGTATTCCCTTTTCAAATAAAGCGTCAACTAAATCATTAGCATCTACATACTTAATTTCTTCTTTAGTGTAGACCTCACCTTCGTGAATACCCTCACCTGCTTTATAACTTTTATTTGAAGCTGTTACAGAGGCACTTTGAGCTGCCCCACCTTCAGGTGTGTACGTTTGCTCAAGTTTTAAAGTTTCGGTGCTCTCAGCACTACCTAGGAGGCTAATACTAGAATGTGTAACGTCAATATCGGTAAGAGTTAAGTCGTTTATTACTGAACCCACTGAACCAGTGAAAGATGTGGATTGAGTTGCTTTTTCCTGTCCGTTTGAACTTTGAAATATCCCAAAAGTAGTTACTCCATTTAAAATAGGAGTTGTAAATTCTTGAGTATTGCCTAAAGCATAGTTGGCACTATTGTCAGAATAACTGAGTAACTGGGTAGACTGATTACTTAAACCAGTGCTAAGAGAAAAGTTTTCTGCTGCCAAATACTGTTCTGAATTCTTATGTATAGTTTTTTGTTCATTTGAGTAAACACCATCTAAACTTACTTGGTGCTCATCTACAAAGTTCCACTCATCACTATTAATTGTTTGGTTAAAAAGTGTTTCCCATACAGTAGGTAACTCACTAGAAATAGTTACTACAACTGGAGAAGCGTATCTAATTAATTCTTGAATACTAATATTAGAAGGAGTACTCGAATCTACTAATACTGTACCTGAAATATGAAATTCATCTGTATATAAAACTTCTAAAAGATACCGTCCATTTTCCAGTGGAAAAGTATATAACCCAGCTTCATCGGAAGTATGAGTTGCATCCATTTGATTTAAGATTTCACCTGTTGTACTTAAAGCGGTAAGTCTTATACTAGCTAAAGGAATTACACCCTGCATAGGATCGACTAATGTACCTGTAATAGTTATCATTTAAAAGCCTGTTAAATTATTTAGAGTTACGTACTAGAGTATCAAATTGTTTACTTGTTCTTGAGGCAAAGTACCAACCAACTGCAGTGGAAGTTAAACCTGTTGTAGATAATACTACAATTCGGTATAAACCTAATAGTTCATCTGAACTAAAGGCTGTTAAACCTCCTGTAAGTGTTTCTAAAGCAATAAGTATAGTGTAGGTCTGATACATTAATATACCTAGTATAGCGGGGCGTATAAGAGCTTTGAGGTGTTCTGCAAACTTACTTGTAGTTGTCTGACTTAACTGAAAAGCTTTAGCTTCTAATTTTTCAACTACTAGCTCACCCGCAACACGAGCTGTTTCAATTCCCATCTCAGCCATTTGGAGTGCTGCATCAGTCTTTGCTGCAACCATATCCAGTTCATGGTTTAAAGTCATTTGTATGCTAGCTCTTTCTTCACGTTTTGAAAGGTATCCAAAGATACCTCCTAAAGCTGAACCAAAACCAGCTGAACCAAGTATATCTAGTAACATAAACTTTCCTTAATCTTCTTGTTTAACCTGAGTGTTGTTAATACACTTTACAAACGCACCTAACAACGCAGCTACAAACGCAAAAAAACCTGCAACACTTTCTACACTTAAAGTAGTATGATTATTTTCATAGAAATCCCAAACTTTAAGTAACATGTAACCTAAAAAACAAACACTACCTATTGCTAGTATCCTGTATTGTTTTAAAGAAGTATGTAAAGGTTGTTTTCCAATGTGCTTGATCATTATTTGCTTCCATTATGTTCTAAAGAATAATGGTTACCATCATTAAATCTACCACCCCATCTACAATCAGGGTCTAACGATTCCCAGTATAATCCAAATGGTTCATGATCTTTATCAGTAGTTAAGTAAACACCATCTTTAAATAAGTTTAAATCTAATGCTAATCTAATTTTGTGGCAGGAATTGCGATGTCCGTAAGCTTTCTTTTTTCCAATATGTCCGTGAATTCTTGGATCTCTAAATGCGTCACCAAAGGTAATTTCATACCCCCGTGCATGTATAAAATCTAATAAATTAGAAATTAACCTAGTAAACTTTTTTTGTTTATCACCTAAACTCATATTAAAACCTTTTTAAAATAGTTACTAAAAAATATTAGGCATGTTTGCTTTTATAAAATCAACAAAGTAAACGACTACCGTTGCAATTAATCCCCATTTGGTAACCGCTACAGCAAAATTTTGTAAAACTTTTACTATACGAAATAACCCTACAGCATCTCGGTGTAGTTGCATAATCCCACGAGCTTCTTCAGCAAGTTGTTTATGTGATGCAGTGTTTGCTGCTATTGCTTCGACTAATGATTCCATAAAGTGTTTATTCTCTAAACGGTCGTTAACGTAGTTCAAAGAATGTTCTTCTCGCCACTTTTCTAACTTTTCAATTCTAACTACGTAAGGACAATCCATAAGTAAACATCAACCCGAAAAATAAACACAAAGAACATAGATACTAACATTGACGTATTTATCAAACAAGAAACGCTTTAAATAACATTAACTTCTGGTTAACATTAACCTTTAGTTTTGCCCTTACCCCATTCACCTTAAAAAGGTGCCCACCTATTATGTTTTTCTACTGCATACTCTGTTTTACAGTGATCTGTTTCCCAGAAAAACAACATATCAATTGCTTTCTCAATATACTTCCAACCCTTTAACTGTAGCACCTGTGCGCAATAATGTGTTCGGGCTGAAAAAGTGTAAAACCTACACCCTCCTGTAAGTCCATTTAAAACATGACTAAGCAAGGAAAGATTAGTCAAAATATAGTTTTTAATTTTACTTAAATATTTTTTCATTTTACCACCTATTAAATTTGTATTTATGTCCATAAATCAGTTTGTGCTTGTCCTGCTAGTTTTAATGCAGTTAATAATTGAAACTTACTAACCCTTACAGGTTCGTTATTAGCAAGTACCCACAAAGTAGTTTCGTCTTCATCTAAAACTAAAACAGCGCGAGCCATACGATCTTGTGCAGATTCATCACCATCAAAGACCATACCGTTAACTTCAACGGTAATTTTGTTTACTAACTTTGTACGACTTTTTTTAAATAATTGTCGTAAGTATGGTTCTAATACATCTGCCCCTGTTTGAATAATTGGGCGTATTGGTTCAATAGGTTCAACTTCTGTAAACTGAGTAACAAAACCCTCTTCATCTGTTACAGGTTCAAATGCTTCTTGAGCCTCTACATATTTAGCAAGTTTAGCTTGGTACTCAACATAAGTATCAAACCATCTCCACTGGTAACCTTCAGCAACCATGTCAGCAAACATATCAAGAACAGCTTGAGGTTTATTTAAATTAATTAATCGTTCTAAATCCGACAACTCTTTTAGTTCAGGTTGAGTTATTTGACGCACATAGGTTACTTCAAGATACTCAGGAACTTGACGAGTACGTGTTTCAGTTTCACCCGTTGGCTCGAATGTTTCTTTGTCATAACCTTCAACTTCATAAGTCTCTTCAAGCATCTCACCTGATAGCTCATTAACCGTTTCTTCAAAATAGAAGTCTTTAACAACTTCAGGTACATCATTTATTGTTTCGTACATTTTATCTCCGTAGGGGCATTGCTGCCCCCATTAAGTTGTTAAAGTTAGGTGTTGTTTTTGACCCAACCGTAAGGAAGTGCCAATGTTGCCGTACCAGAGAGGACAGTGTTACCGTTATCGTCCGTATTGGTTGTTTGACTTGAGTTAATTGACATACTACCGTTATCACCCCAGTCACTGTCGTACACTAAATCTTCATATATGTAGTTAAGTGACACTTGTTGGTCATTTTCAACTTGGTAATCAAAGGCTTTAAAAGCTCCACCAATAGGATTAAAGGTATTAATTGAGCTATGTATTACGTAATTCAACGTATTCGCGTTAGCTAGACCGTGGCTTAGTACACTGCTTGTATCCCAACTTAACCAAGTACCCGACAAAATTTTACTTGTTAGTGACTCAGATAATAAAGAACCATACCCAGTTCCATGAAAACCAGATGCGAACACACTACCCAAACCTGCTTCACCGTTTAACACGGGTTCCTTATAAGCAACCTTGGTTTGCTTGGCGAAGGCTGTGTAAGAAATTATAGTTGTGTAATCATAATTAGTACCCCACCCTGAAATTGTGTTAGATATTGAGGCTATACTACGCAAACTTGAACCATAGGTATTGCCATCATCTGATGTATATATTAAGCTTTTAACTGAATTATTTACAGATTTACGAGTGACAGGGCTATTAGATACTTTCATTCCTCCCCAACTACCCATCCAACCATCTTTTAAATCAGGATTAGCAAGGATATTAGCAGGGTCACCAATTACATCAGTTTGAGTGAAATCACCTGATACTGAGATGTTTGTACTTGCAACAACAACAACCAAGTCTGTAGTTAACCTGTTTGTTAAATTAGGTGTAAATACAACTTGAACGTCATTAATTGAATCTTGCGCAGTATTTTGTACACTAGTTACTGTAACCCTATTGTAGGTATTCCCAACATATAGAATATCTCCAGTAGCTACTAATACTTCTCTACTAACATCTAGGCCCCCATACGAAGGTGCATAATCATTACGATTCTGTTTAGTTACCTGAGTAAACTTCAACTTCTCAACACCACGGTATGTTCCGTTCTTCACCATCGCATCAACTTTAGCTGCTTCGGCAGGTGATGATTTATCCCATGCTGATAAACGATAATCGATAACACCACCTTGGCCTGATGCGTATATAGCGTCATAGAATTTACCGTCTGGTCTGGAAAGTTTACCCGATGCCATATCCCCATACCCTGTTAATGCTTCAGTTTTATAGCCTACTGGGTACTGTAAGAAAAACTTAGATTCTTTTAATACATCTGCATGTTTGGTTACAGAATCGGAATGATACCAAGGTTTATCCCCTTGGTTATAAAAATTACGAACGGGGGCAGTGCCCATCGGATTAAAACTAGGATGATAAGCACCTTGGTTCAATCTTGGGACAGTGCCACAGACTAGGAAATAACAGTGACCGTGTAAATCACTTGCACCATTACTATACTCCTCCATCTGAAATACAGCATAGTCTTCACTACTTATCTTGGTGTGTCGGCTGGCAAGTGCGTAGATACCTGCGTAGCCACTTATATAACTGGATTTGTAGTTATTTTTTCCTTGTAACTGTACTTGAGATGCAACTGCATATGTAAATACGCCTCTCGTAGCTGAATTAGCACCTTGCCAATCACCATTACCTGCACCTGCAATAGTACGTTGACGAACTCGCCATTGGTAAAGTTTACCTTCAATCCAATACAAGTTATTCTTAGGATTAGAAAACATCTTAACTTTATTGCTATTACTAGCATTAATGAAATCAACACCTTTACCAACTGAACTCGTGTCTCCGTCAAATACAGCATAGTAAGTAGCAGGGCGATTAGATGATGAGGTACTAATACCGCTCATTGTATTAGCTTTAGCTTGAATCAAACCATTGGGATATACGTATGGGTTAGCGACTGTAACTTCTTCAAGGAAACCCTCAAAGCCGTACATGTCGACTCGTTCGGTTACTACTTGGGTTGTTACTTTTCGGATTAAGAAACTGTATACTGTGGCGGTTGTGGCATTTGACGAACGGAATCCCATAGTCTGTCCTCTACCAGTTTCACCTATGTATTTAGCAGTTATTGTATGCTCACCTGATACCGTCCCTGTATAAATACTTCCTGCAACCAATTCCCAATTAGCTATAAATGGTAAAATATTTAAAGATCCAGATTGAATATCAGAAACCATACTAATTGTGTACGTTACCCCATTAACTAAACTAGGAACAATTATTCTTGTATCTTCCCCCCCTCCAACCTCAGTAACTGATGTACTACCCCCTGAAAAAACCCAAGCAGAGTCACTGTTAGCCCAATACGCATCACCCAACCTAAAGTCACCATTCTTAACAACTCCCTCAAACGCTCTAGCAACAGCTTCATTTGTATCAGCAGCTACATCACCATACTTAGGGTCTACGTCTTTGGTGTAATCAACAATAGTGCCTGTAGCACTGTCATACGTGACTGTGCCATTGGGTGCATCGGGGAATTTTATTCGGCTACGTTGAGTCGTACCAACCGATTCATTGAGCATTCGCAACTCAGTTTCAATTCCTGCAATATTTACATGAGCTAAATCATGCTTAGAAGTACCACGAGCACCTGCGTACTCTCGACCCATGAATAATTCATTGGGGACTGATAGAACAGTATTTAACCCTTGGTTAATTCCGACTTCATTACCATTGTTATTATGCTTACCAAAATGAACAAAACCACTGGCTGCGTATTTACTGTTACCCTCTGCTTGTTCTTCCGCAAATACATTACGACCTGTAATCTCAGCAGGTAACCAATCTACATCAATAATACCTTCGCTATCAGCAATAGGTATTTTACCTGCCTCAGCTGTAAGTGTTGCAGTACCCCCACTAACAACTGCTACTGCAGTATCTCGTGCTTGTTCAACAACCACTCTTGCAGTGTTAGCACTATTTGCGGAAACGTTTGCAGCAGCTGCCTGCGTAGAAGCAGTTTGTGCAGATACAGTTGCACTATCTACTTGTATCTGAGTTTCAGCTAAATTAGCATTAATTTCATCTAAAGGTACATCTATACTATTTTTTATTGCTTGAGTAGCTTGAGCATTAAATAAAGCATTAGCAGCACTACTAGCTGCATCTGTTTTATCTAATCCCGTTTGAACTCTATCATTTGATGTAGATAATGCATTTGCTGTAGAAGTGCTTTCAGCACTTTGAGCAACAGATACTTGACTGTTTACAGAAGCTAATGCATCTGAAACTATAAGTAAATCTGCAGCTACTTCATTTTTGTAACCTTCAGTTTCAGTTTTAAAATCTTCAGTAGAATCAAGGTAAGTTTTAGTAGTTAACTTATGCTGTTCAGTAGTATTTCTATACCCTAATGCTTCAGCAGCTTTTTGTGTTGCAGTACTTGCCGATCCTGCAGCATTAACTTTTGCATTTGTAACTAAAGTCTCTATGGTTTGAATATCATTTAAGTGTTGAGCTAAAGTAGCAACTGCACTAGCTGCATTCGTTACAGCAGTTATATTTTGACCTACTGCACGTACATTTAAAATGTCTGCAGCAACTGCACTTAAAGTTGATAAGTCTGCATGTACCGCAGTTAGCTCAGTAAGTTTTCCACCTATTCCAGTTACAGCAGAAAGGTTATCAACTAATGAATCAATTTCAGGTAATTTATCTTTTACTTGTTGAACAATTGTTAAATTACTTTCTAAGTTTAATACATCTGTAAGGTTAGTTTCTAAATTAAGTAAATTAGAGAGTGAACCATGGAGCAAAAGGAGTTGTACAAGTGAAGTGTGAATTCCAGTTAATGAACTTAAGTTATCAGCAACTGCGATTAGTTTAGTAGAATTTTGACCCAAAACATTTACAGCATTATGTATCGTAGCAACTGTTTCTATTTGTGGACTGACTAAAGAAAGATTTCTAATCTCAGTTTCAAAACTATTTACAGTTTGAATTGTATTGTCATCTAATCCTTGAGAGACAATATCAATCTCACTTAAGTATTCTACAATTTTTTCAATATCTGTTTTTAATTCTACTGCAGTAGTTACAGAATTTCCGAGTACACTTGGTAATAGAGCCATTAGACCCATCCCCCTAATTCAGGTTTAATATTAACTACGTTGTTTGCACTGTTAAGAATATTACGTGTTTCTATTTCAAGGCACAAAGCTTCATAGTGTTGTTTGGTAGCAAAAGCTAAACTAATTCCAGCTTCACCTCCCTGACCTTTTTGTATTCTGTAAGAAACATAAACAAGTAAAGGCTCTAGTAAGGTTTCAGGTATGTAAACATCTTGTTCTAAATCAAGTTCAGATGCTGTTGCAGGTACTGTAATTAATTTATGGTTCGCACGGTAAACCAATGCAAACTTTTGACCTAAAGTTGCATACGGTATTTGTATTGTATCATATGAGGGAATATATACTGAAGTTAGTACGTTGGAGTCATTAATTGCTAGGTCAAGCCCAATTTCGTTATACACACTTTCAATGCGTAAAATATCATTTTCAAATGGCTTTTCTACACTGTCTATTATGTAACCTGCTGCACTATCAACACTTAAAGCAAAATCAGAGTGAAGCTTATAGTTGGTTCTAGTCCCATCTGTTACTAACATTAATTCTTTTTCGTTTATAGGAAAACGAGCGTATAGGTTTTGTAATGCTAAATTAATATGGTTTACAACTTCCATATAATTCTCGGGCTGGATACTTCCACTATCAAAGCCTCCAACACCGAGTTGTTTAAGTTCACCGTAAGTTAAATTTTGTAATATGTATGATAGTTTCATGTATAAAGCTCCTTTGCTTAGCACACAGTATACCCTACACTAGGTAAGAATCTATCTCTCCTTCATTATTATCATCACTAAATTTTGAATTTTCCCATATCCCTGAACTTGGGTTTTTAGTTATTTCCATACTTTGACTGGGTTTCCAAGCATTCATCACTGCTAACATTGAAATGGTATCCGCTGCATCATCATGTGCAGATTTAAAACCTTCTTTAGTTACGTAGTTTAATTCGTCTTGCATCTCAATCATTAAAGGGTGAGTATCTTTAAATTCTACAGGAAAAAACATACGCTTTGCTTTGAACCATGGAACAACAGTTTGAAATCTTACTAATTTTTTACCGTTAGGACGAATACCTAATTTATTGCTATTATTGTCTGAAGCAAGATTAAACCATATATTACGTTCCATCATTTCTTTCTGTATCCACTGAATAAAACCACCTTGCTGTCCAGATACTTCAATACCTACACTTTGTAAATTTAAGTTATACTGTTGTGCAAAACGGAACAAATCATTAATGTTTTTCTCCATTGTTTGCCTCTTACATACTCCATCAACAAGAAACCAATAACCTTTATTGTTAATAGCCCATACGGAAGTAACACTATAATCCGCTGCTTGTTCTTCACTGGTTGCCCAATCAGTAGTAATATAAAAGTTATATACTTCTTTATTATGTATTAAAGTGTTTCGTTCATACCACATTAAGTCAGCATCTAGTATTAACCTGTCTTCATCAGAAGTAATACGCAACATTAACTCTTGGTTAAAAGCCTGTAGTTTTCCTGAGTCTAGTAACAAGTTATACTCTTTTAAAGTAGAATCGTAAGTAAAGCGATCATCCCAAGCACCTTTAAACTCTTCTCTTGAACACGGAAACTTCTCACAAAGTGGGTATGCACGGGTTTCCCAACCTTTACTGCCTGCAGCCTTGTATAAACTATCCGCCTTGTTAAACGGGGTACCTGTCCAAACTACTTTACGTTTAGTCGGATGCATTGCTTGTCGTGCAGCCTTATACACAACGTTTTCAATATCTGACAAAATAGTAGGTGATTTAGCGTTCTTATCTGACATTAAATCATCAAAGCCACACCAAGTAGGGCGCTTACCATACTTTTTAAAACCACGTACCCCAGTCATTGCGGCAAAGCCCCGTATAAAAGTCTTGTGTCCTGAAGTATTAGCAAACTCCCAAGAATCATCAGTAAACTTTGCATACGGAACGTACTGCTGTAAAAACTCACTTTCGTTCCAGCGATACTCAAGTTGGTTACGCATGTTCTTAACACCATTCTCCATAGTATCACTTACATACATTGCTACATCTACTTCACCAAAACCAAAAAACTTACCATAACAAGCCATATATAAAAACGCATACTCGTGTATCACTGTGGTTTTGGCTCCGCCACGGAAAACGATTTCGAGTACGTTATCAAAATGTATTAACCCATCAAGCATATGCAAATGCATAACAGGTGTTTTGTTCTCTTCTCCTTTAGCCCCATTAACTAATTTAATAAAAGTAAGAAACTGCATAGCTTCAACACTCGGAATATACACATTATTTAGCCAATCATAATCAACCGTACTAACATAATCTTCTAACTGCTTAATCTTCTGGAGTGACATCTACGGCTTCCCCTTCAATTACTACTTTCTGGTGCGCCACATCTTTGGCCGTCATAGCTCCTGACTCTAACATACTCAAATGCTGCGCAGCCAAATTAGCCGTAAGAACCTGCAATTCATCAGTAATGCTCGTATCCTTAACCGTAACATCTAACTCAATCTTCTTGGTTTCAGGCGGCTTCAGATGCGTCAACAAACTATTAGCAGCATCCTGCTGCACCTTCTCACTCTGCGCCCCTACCATCAACCTAACTTGTGTATTAATCGCTGCCTGCAAATGATGCGCATTCATAATATGCACAGGAATAAGGGTCTGCTCCAGTATTTTATTAACCAAAGAGGTACCATTATACATAGCAACATGAGCAGAAATATCCTTCTCACTCTTATTATTCGCCACCAAACGCGCATACCTAGCAGGAAACACCTTAGTCCAAGACTGTATATTGCTATCCCCCATACTCTTATAAGTAACATACTTCACCGCATCAATATAACTCTCCATCTTAAACTTGCCATCTTTCAACACAGAAGTATAACTAAGCATATTCTCGATAGCCTGCTCACGCACATCTGGATCACCAATACTCTGATTAATACTATCCATTAACTCCGTATTAACTTTCTTGCTCCATTGCTTAGGCAAAGCTTTCTTAAACGTTTCTTCTGTAAACATGAATTACACCTTAGGTATTCCTTAGTATTTCCCCAAGTATACACAGAACCAGAGGTAATAAGTAACATCTACTTGAAATATCCTGTGTAAGCTCGCCTATACAGTAAAATATGCTCAGAATTTATAGAAGTGAATCGATATACCAAATACATTTAAAGTCCCTTATATAGCCTGTGAGGAACGATTTCGCCTATAGGGAAAATAGCTAGAGTATTACACATGCAGTATTCACACCTGCAGACCTTCAAAATCTAAATACCCCCCCCCTATCTTGTTTACTGCGTAAACGAAGATCTATGAGCAATTTCGCTCTCCCCTACCCTGCAGGTACTACCTATGTTCAAAACTACATATAAAGCTGTGAAGCTCCCTCTTAATTCTTTACATTTCCAACTCAATAAGGCGATTGATCAGCAATCAGCCAAGCAAGAGATCCTTTCTCAAAATGCTGAGCAAGAACTCAGTATTAAGGTAAACCAATGGTTTGCTGATGCCGCATCAATAGAAGCAGAGGCCAAAGTGGCCATCACTACCTGTCCCAAAACTGCAGCCTTCATGACTGCAAGAGCCAATGCCAAAGCGAAGTAATTAATAACCTACCCTTCGGGGTAGGTAACTTTAAAACTTACCCACACCTAACACACACAAGCCTAGACACTAGCCCTGAGACTCAAGACTCAAGACTAGTGATTCAAGACTTAACCACACCTAACACCAGAGATATCCAAGATATCCGTATAGGTAAGAGAGTCAGGACTGCTGGAGTATACTGTTAACAGTTACACACAGCTACCTTACAAGCCTCTCGCTTAACCTAAGCCTTCCCTAATACCTAACGTACACGCTGCACTGTTTAGCTTTCTGACTGCGTCAGAGAAGCTCTATGAGTATACTTCCATACTCTTTAAGTCTAGGAGACTAACATGCATTTATATCAATCATGGGACGATTCGTATTATCTCACTGAGGATTTTGACGGAACAGAGGGGCATAAGCTCCAGTTAGTGGGTACAACCACAGTTGCGGAAATACACGCAATTGTAGGTTACAAAGAAACAATTCAAGTTTATCGTGCAATGCACGGTATGCATTCCTCAATTGAGGTGTTCATATGAATATGTTGAAAATTGAAAGTTCTTACTTTAAAGCACTTTCTACAGGGTCTTATCACGCTGTATTACGTGCAACTAAAGGAGAAAACACCATACATACCGTCTTTGACTCGGAAGGAGACGTAAGTGGTTTTAATATAAACAAAAAGTATTTTGATCTAGACTGGTACCACGACAAAGTAGTTTCTCCTGATTGGGCTGAAAAACAGTGGACTCCACTAGCGAGGAATCTAGTACAACTAGTTTGGGATGAAAACGAGAAAAGAAGAAAAATACATTATAAAGATTAATGTATTTAATAGCGTGAGGCGCACTCGTGCCTCGCGCACCCTATGAGGATTATCCTCAACATGAACACCGAGCACTTTCGCTCAAATATTATCGTCTTGGAGACAACTATGAAAACTTTAACTAACGAACAATTTATGGCTTTATCAAATACTGATCAAGTGTCCTTCTTTAAAGAAGGTGGGAAGTTAATTGCAGATACTGCTGCTACTTCAGTAGGTATCCCAACTTCGGATGTGGAAGACATCTTTGCACATGCGCCAGTGAGTGCTCCTGTAGTGACCAGTGATTTTGATGTTGTAGGCGATGCAGTCTACATGAACATTAACGTTGATATCCTTGGTCAATCATTCAGACTTAAATCTGTAAAATTAACAGAGAAACGTCAATGCATGGATGGTTGGGATAAAGAAGCTAAAACTTGGAAAGACGATAACGCTGACGTTATGAGTCTTATTGAAATGGTACGTGAGCATGGTTCTAACCTTGTTAACGAGCATGTTGAATCAACTGTTAGATTTGGGAAAGCAGGTGAGAAGAACACTGCCAAGCGTGATCCTCTTGCAGCTTTGTTAAAAGCTCAAGCTACAACCCTATAACCCACAGGAACCAATGAGCATTAGCTTGTTGGTTCTTTAACCCATATTGGAGATAGAAATGACATTAAATGAAGCATTAAATAAAGGTCGTAAAGATAGAGTTGTAATCCTACATAGTAATGTACGTACGTTCAAACGTAACCCAGTTATAACTTGTACAGACGGATATAGTATATCTATCCAATGTGGTGTAAATATGTACTGCAAACCGCGGGAGGATATATTAGATGTGGGAGCTTATACAGAATTTGAGTTAGGTTTTCCTACACGACTTGATTCACTGCTTGATGATTACGCAGAAGAATTAGACACAACTCTAACAATATTCCCATATGTGCCTCGTCAAGTAGTTGAAGAGTTAATTGCAAAGCACGGAGGTATCACAGAATAACTTATGTTTATCCCACATGACGAGCCTCGTAGAGGCTTTGTTAATGTGTATTGTTTAACTATTTAGGAGATAGAAATTATGTTTATGTACGAGCAACAAATACGGAACGAACGAAAGTTCGCTAAAGAAAACAAGGATCAAGTATTGCTAAATCATAAAGACACTCTTATGAAGCCTTGCCTAGCTTATTTTGAGGACTTGATGAGCAAACCTGTGCCATTTACAAATGATGCAAATGAACTTCGTAAAGACCTCATTGAAATTATGCCAGCAGTTTATAGTATGAATGCCAAAAACGTTATTTGGCGCATTCTTTCAACTGTTATATTGGATAGACAGATTACGCTTCAAGCTGTATTAGGTATGTATTTTGAAAGTATTGATGTAGACATGCCTTATCGTAAAGGTAGAGTTATCGAACCTTTCATAGATGCTGTATTGGCAAGCCCTTACGTTGAATTAAAACAAATGGGAAAGTACTTACATCTTGTGTGTAACCAGAACATTAATTTAGATGTATCTAATTATGCGTATGTACTGCCTTCATTAACAAATGAACCAGTGTTAACTAACAAAGGTGCAGGGTATGAAACTACTCCTTTCCACGTTATTACAGGTGGTAAGTTAAAACAACATGACAACGAGTTATGCTTAGACCATATCAATCGGTTGAATGCTGTTAATTACACAGCTGATACTCGTATTATGGAATTCACTACACCAACCTTTAGTACTAAACCTAAGTACTTGGAAAAAGTAAGTAGGTACGAGACAGAAGTTGAAGTAGAAAGTAGACGTAAACAGTTTAATTTGTGGAAAGATCAACTACCTCAAAAACTTGAAGTACTTGAAGAGACAGGTAATAAGTTTCATTTCAAAAATAGATACTGTATTCGTGGTAGAACTTATGTCAAAGCATGGCATTTAGATTACATCGGAAACAAGTTCATTAGAGCACTTGTCAATACCTCTGTTAAAGAGAAAGTTGAAGGTGCAAATAAATACTTATAAGGAATAAAATTATGTATATGTTTAGCGGTTTTGAATGGTTGTTAATCGACCTAGCAAGTAGATTTGGTAAAGATAAAGATACTTATATTGAACGTATCCAGTGGGCTGAAGAGTTACTTCCTTTACTTAACGTAGAGACAGAAAGCCAGCTCAAAGCTAACCTTGAACCATGGGTTGATAATGCTGATGATAAGCCTCATTTTGTAGGTGCTGCTTTAGCAATATGGGATACTATTCAAAACAGTACTTCTAATTGGATGGTGTCACAAGATAGTGCCTCAAGTGGAGCACAGTTAATGTCCTGTATGACTAAGTGCCATACGGGTATGTCTAACACAGGTGTACTAGGTACTGATGTACCTGACTTGTACACAACTGTTAATGATAAGATGGGTGAAAACGGTTCTAAGTTACCTCGTAAAGTTCTTAAGCAGGGTATGATACCTCATATGTACGCTTCTACTGTTTCACCTAAACGTATCTTTGCAGAAAGTTATCCTAACTTTCTTAGAGCCTATGGTGAAACTGTACCTAGAGCACAAATCTTATCTGATCTACTTGTAGATGCATGGGACAGTAATGCCACAGAACATGTGGTAACTGCACCTGATGGATTTGTAGCTGTCATGCCTGTTATTGTACAAAAACATAAAATCATACCTTTTAAAGACCATTCATATAAGTACGTTTACAGTGCAAAAGGTACTAAACCTAAAGGAAAAGCTAAAGGTACCAAAGCATTATCTGCAAATACAACTCATACGTATGATGCATATATCTTAAGGGAACTTAATCGTAGATGTAACTATTCGTACGTACAGGTTACAGCTGCACTGAATGCACTTGAGAACCCTAAATTAGGAAAAGCAAATCAATGTAAAGCAGTTAAATTGAAAGAGCTTCAGAAGCTTTCAGAAGAGTTTAACCAAGTATCAGTTGTAGCTTTAGAATACATTGATATAAATACTGCTGGATGTGTATCAGAAAACTACAGGAACCAGTTAATAGAAATACTCGAACAAATGTTACTTTCAGATTCATTTGAAATTAAGAATGTTCATGATGATTTCGCTTGTTTACCTAATTATGTTTCTCATATGAAGTTTATGTACAACTTACTTCTTAAAGAAACTTACCTAGGTAATTGGATATATACTGTTCTCGAAAAGTTAACTGGTAAAGCTTACCCTGTATCAAAAATTGATATGGATATAGCTGATCAAATACTTGATGCACCTTATTCAGTCTCTTAATTAATACACGTTGCGTGCTCCCTTCGGGAGCTTAGCTAGAAGTTAACTTTAAATAAATAAGGAATTGCGTATGGTGTACTGAAAAGAAGGTATTCTAAGCATACAAGGTCAATCAGATGCCTATCATGATTGATTAACGAGACAATGAATAGGCAAGTTAACTCACCTAAATACTAACATCAAAAAAAACCCACTTTTATACTATACTTAGCCTAAGTGCTAAACCAAGGAATTATATTATGTTTATACGTCAAGAAAATATCATTATTAACACTCAAGTTTTACCTATCATTACTTCTCAAGGTAGTGATATCCGTTTCCAAAGAGATACTAATCTCCATTCTCCGTACACCAAATTAAAATTTACCAACATTATTGAAGCTGATAAAGCTTTCAATTTAATATATTCTGAACTGGCTTCAGGCAGTTTAGTAGTATTACTTTAGCCTTTAGGTAAGGAAATTTAAAATGCAAAATAAAATAGCAGTAATAATTCTGATTCTGTCAATAATTGCAGCAATCTTTTTAGATTATAATAAAGCACAGTTAAAGTATGAAAGACATATTCTAGAAACTGAATGCGTAGAAAAACTCCTAGAAGTTAACGTTTCCCGTAAAGATATTTATGTAGGTGAAGGTACCTGTTACATAGTACACAATTAGCTACATAGTATATATAGCAATAAAACTCTTTAGATATCAATAACTTAAGCACCCTTTTGCCCCTCATATTCGAGGGAAAAGGGTGCTTTTTTTCTCGTATCTGTGCTAAAATACGGGAATATTTATCAATAACGAGGGGAGTATTTTGAGAACTTCAGTAAACAAATCTCCAAAATCAAAAGGAGTATTATCAAATATGTATTTTAATGTACAAGAATCCAAACAGTTAATGGCTATAAGTGATTTAGCATTAATACAGATGCAGTGGTATGTGGGTATTGCAGGACAGGTTAACCCTAATATGGAAGACCCACACTTAGCCAAGCTAATGGACAAGTCTACAAAAACTGTGGAAAAAACACGCTTAGCTTTGCAAAAAGCAGGATGGTTTCTACGCATCAAGCACAACAATAAAAAAGAAATTTCAATTCAATACTTTGTAGGTAAAGATGCTGTTTCAGGAAAATCCTTTAATACAGCAACACTCCTTAAAACTAAACCAGAGGTAAACCATGATTGATAGAATATTAGCAGCTAAAAAAATTTATACTAAAAATAGACACAAAGAACCTAAATTTATATATCTTGGTTATTCTGAATATCAAGAATTACGTGCAAGTCAACATCCATTATTAATAATGAGAGACACCGCTAAACTTCAATACTTAGTAGCAGGTCTTGTTGTTTACGTAGTAGACCTTAACTCACATTTTCACGTAACAGGATAAATTATGAAAAAGTCAAATGTATTTGGACAACAAAAGTGGAAAAATGATGACTTAAGATTCATCATGAAAAACAGCCTTGAGATGTCCCTGACAGAGTTATCTCTTGAACTCAATATATCTGAGTCACGTATCCAACATATGTGCAACACGCGTGGTTTTCCATGCTTCAGTGAGGTACCTAGAAGCTGGGCAAAGAAAGGTTACATTGCAGGTAAAAATGGTTATGCCATGTATCCTTATAAAAGTGAATTCAGAGAGTCTGCTTCGGTAAGCAATGAAATGCTTCAACTTGAGAGTAGTTAAAAAGTAGTAAAAAGGAATAATACAATGTTGACTTTACTTAAATGAAAACGAGTGCGAAGCATTCAAAAGCGTATGGATTTGTTAGAAAAGTTAGTAATGAATTTGAGTTTAATCTTACATCTTCTCGTAGGAACTAACATGACAACATATATCGTAGTAAATGACGTAGTCGTCTTTCTAAAATAAACTAATCCTTTTAACGGTGTATTCGGACACCACAACTTGAGTACCTAATATGAACCACTTAAATGAAGAACATGTGTTAGTACAAAGTATTAACAACTTAGTAAAGTATATAAACGGTACATTTGTACCAACAGAAATGCGCAAACATTACGGTTTATGTGTTAACGTATTACATGAAGATCTAGACGTGTCGGCACTAATATGTACTTGGCACGAGAACGGTACATACTTGCCTTGTTTCCCAATTGAAGGGGATACGGTAACGTACTTTTTAAACAAACGTAAAAACGACCGTCGTACTATATATGGCAAGAAACGCTTGCGCCTTGCTGAATACTTATTAATTAACTTACAAGAAGAGTTGGAGCTATATTAATGAACGATGATTCAATCTTTCCATTCAAAGTAATGGCAGTAGGAAACAAAGGGTACGTATGTAAACCTAGTGGTCAGCGTCTTGACACCTACATATCACCTAAGGTACTAACCAAAATAATGGAATCAGCATAATGGGTAACATATTAAGTATTGTTTTTATGATCGCGTGGGTTACGCACATTTTCCATTGCTTTGCCCAAGAAGCGTGGGGTTTATTAATTGCGGGAGCGTTGGTGTTCCCAATTGCCATAGTAAATGGCATTTATATTTGGTTTACATAAACAAAGGTGTGTAAATAATGGGAACAACTCAAATGTAAAAAAAATGTTATGTAAATTAGGCATTAAGCAGAATATTTGTTAGGGTGGTTAAAAATTAACCCTCATAGTTTTCCCCCTAACAAGGATTTATTCATGAATCGTGAAATATTACTAAAGTACTGTAATACTATTCAAGCTCGAAATGTTAACGCTTATTTTGATAATGATAACAATGCAGGAAAAGCTGCAAAAACCTTAAATATTAACTCTTCCGTAATTAGCCGAACAATCTCAAGAGCAAGAAAACGAGCAGCTGATGATGGTATTGTAGAAGGTCTACCCTTACTTACTATTGCTGAAGGACGTAAACTTGGCAAAGTCACTACTCAGATAACAGGTGATGGTGAAGTTAAAAACGTATGGTATCGTCAAGACGATCAGCTAGAATTAGCTAAAGTAGCTATTGATGAATTTTGTAAAGAACAACCCCCAATTAAATCTAAAACTCCCAAACAACTTGAACCATACTGCACTGATGTAATTCCATGGTTCAACATCGGAGATGGTCACTTAGGTATGATTTCATATCACGAAGAAGTTGGTGAAGCATTTGATTTATCAATTGCAGAACGTGAACTATGTGCTGCAATGGGAATACTCATTGACGAAGCACCTGTAACAGAAAGATGTGTAATCCAAGATATGGGTGATATGACCCATTATGAAAACAGTGCAGGTAAAACTTCTCACTCAGGTCACGACTTAGATTGTGACGGACGCTTTGCTAAAATGATTAAAGTATACGCTCGTACAATGCGTTTCATCATGGATAAAGCAGTAGCCAAATACAAATATGTTGATGTAATTATTAACCAAGGGAACCATTCAAGAATAAATGATTTCTGGATGGTTACCTTACTTCAGCATTTATATGAAGATAACGATCAAGTAACTATTCTTAATAACGATAACGTGTTCACTCCGTATCGTATGGGTAATACTTTTGTTATGACACACCATAGTGATAAATGTAGACCTAACAAACTAGTAGATGTTATGTCTACGGATTACAGACAGGACTTTGGAGAGGCTAAATACAAGTATATTGATATTGGTCACATTCATCATTCAATGGTCTTAAAAGAGCACCCAGGAGTTACCTTAGAATCATTTAACCAATTAGCAACCAGAGATCAATATGCACATGATGGAGGTTGGCGTTCAAGTAGCTGTCTAACTGTCGTCTACCGTTCAAAAACATACGGTGAGATAGGAAGAAATAAATTATCTCTTGAACGTGTGAGAGATGTTATTGATAATGCTAAAGCAGGAACTAACTGCAATATACGTCCCACTGTTCACTCTGTTTAGGAAACTATTATGAAATGCGCTCAATGTAAAAGCCGTATCTGGTTTTGGCAAAAAGGTTATAGATTAAATACCGTATTCGTACACCAAAGGTGTTTTAAACTTAAATACTATTCCAAGTAAATCTTTCAATTTCCCCCCTTATAACCCCGACTAGTATCGGGGCTTTTTTTATCTAAAATGGAACAATTAAAATGATCAAACTAATAGGGTTAACAGGTAAAGCACGTAGTGGTAAAGACACCATAGGTGATTACTTAAATACACTAGGTTACCAACCTTACGCAATGGCAAAACCAATAAAGGAAGCTTGTAGAGCTATTTTTAATTGGGACGATGAACACCTTTATGGTGATTTAAAAGAAGTGCTTGATCCACTCTACGAAATAACTCCTAGAGAGGCAATGCAGAAGCTTGGTACTGAGTTTGGACGAGACATGATTAATGCTCGTTTGTGGGAGCTACGTGCCAGCAGCGAGATCTCAGACTCTAATTACTTAGTAATTACAGACATAAGATACGATAATGAAGCACGACTGGTTCTGAACCATGGTGGTATTGTTATCCGTGTTGAACGTGAAAACAGAGATGAGATAAAAGGAGTGGCAAACCATCCTTCAGAACACGGTGTTAGTCCTAATTTAATTACGACCACTATTACAAATAATGGAACATTAGATGCCCTGTACCATAAAGTAGTAAACGCTTTAGCAGAAAAAGGAGGTTAATTATGAGCAAATTCAATTTAGAAAAAGCTTTATCAGGTGCAAAAGTCATTACCGTTGGCGGTGGTGAAGTTACACAACTAACGACACTTAAAATGTCAACGGAATCAAAACTCGTTGGGGTACACGAAGACGGGTTATGTGTTTGGCATAGTAGCGGTAAGTTTGACTATAAAAACCCTGAGTTCACTGATCTAGATTTAAAAATGTTGCCCGATATGGGAAAGGGGTTTTTGTATGTTTTTAAAAATGGTCGTACAACAATAATAAGTGAAAAATTAAGATACCATGGTGAACCCGCTATGATTTTTGATTTAAGCAAATATCCAGTAGGTTTTGGACTAGATGAGTAAATAATGAAAATAACACAAGTTAAAAATACTTTTAAGGTGCACTTTGAAAATAAATATCCCAATGAAGAAGAATTACTAATATTAAATAATAAAAATATGGGTGAATATTGGGTTGACACTAGTAGAAGTTATTCTAGAGTGTTATATAAAACAGGTGTTTTTCCATTTAGCTGTACAATGGAATGCCCTATAAACGAATATTTTAGAATGTAAGGCAGATTATGAAAATAACTTCAAAAGACATTATAGATTACGTAAACGAATTAGTCCTCACGGACACCATAAGCCAAAATGAAGTACTAAATAGAGTTAGACTACGCTTTGTAGCCTTTGGTATTGATCCTGCTTTAGAAGTGGCTAAGGGACAGTTAAAAGTTTTAAATGTCCTTTTAGATTTAAACCAAAAGTAGGCAGTTATTCACTACCTACTTTTTTAACACTAAACAATTGTAAGTGTATTGGTACCTGCTCCAACAATTCGTATTGTGCAGGCAGGTAATACAGCTAAAGCAGATTTTGCAGCGGTGAACTTACCATCTGTTATTTCACTAAAACCAGTACCATCATTTAAATCCCATTGAATAGTTAAAGCACCTGTTGCCTTTAAAGTATAAGTACCCGAAGTTATTGCTAATTCTTGGTTATTTACTATTTTACTCATGTTATATATTCCTGTTATGTTAAGTTAATTCTGTTTCTACGGGTTTAAATAAATCATGATTAGCATATAACCACTGACCTTGTTCTTTACTAAAGACTGTTAAAATACCAATATGCAGATCAACCTCTGAACCATCTTCAACTGGTTCAAGCTCAGTAATTAAATCATCTGCTATTTGGGTTAAATCATTAATTGATAAACCTTCTAATTCTGTATCATTCTCAGGATTAAAACCTAACTTATCAACTCGATAGATTTCACCAAGATAAGCATTAGCTTCATTAGACGTTAAACCTTTTAATACCAGTTTATTGTCTGCGTAGTTTGCACCTGTACCTAAAAACTGTGAAACATCTGTTTGCATTACTGTATATAAATAACTCATATTCTTTACCTTATTGTTTATTAAAGTTCAACCCATTCGCCATCTATAACAGGTTTGCTATATTCTTTGTGATTTGATTCTGGAATGTTTTTATACTTTACTGCGTTTGTAATTTCTTTGACTGTAAACTCAGATAACGTAATTGTACTAGGGCCACTCCCACCATGTAATAACGATATAAGACCGTTTTGATTCGCTGTAATATAAAATCTTTTTAAACCAAAAGGACTTAGATTTTGTGCTTGAGTTGTTAAGTAAGTTATTTGAGTGCCAAATACAACGGCAACATTATTACTTAAATTTGTAGCTGATAAAACTTTAAACTCCACTAAATATGTTTTACCCGCAATAACCGAGCCTGTGTTTGTAATTTTAGGGTCTGTTCCGTCTGATGGTCTATCAAGAGTAAGTATATTATTTGCAATTGTTGCTGACTCTGTACCTGTCGCTGTAACAGTCCAATTAGAGTAACTTACAAAATTACCATTTATAACCAACTCACTTCCAAACACATTCTCTGCAGAGTATTCAATATCCTGTAACTGCTGTGCTTGTTCGTAGTTTGTTATTTCTTTTACTGATACGTTGTCTATTGTACAAGAGGAGTTGATAGTATTTCTTGAAAATGCAATATAAGAATGACCTGCAACAGGCGTGACTATAATTGTTTTTTCCCCAACTGTTGAAATGTTAATAAAAGGCTCTACACTATTACTACCATTCCATATTAAAACTTTTATATTACCTGTTATTGCAATAACGTTAAATTTAATTACGTAGGTTTTTTCACCCTGCAAACCTAAATCTTGTTGCAAAGGTGAAAAATTAGAAGTTGTTGGCATTGAAGCTACACCATTACTAATAGTCCAAAAGTTTGATTTGTCCCAATCACTATCCGTAGCAAAATCTCCGTTTACAACTTTTTCAGCATTTAATATATAGTTATTAGTTGCCGTTGAATTATCTAAAGCAAACGTAGTTGTTACTGGTTCTGAGCCAGATAAATCTGTGAACTTAGAATTGGCTAATATACCATCAAAGTAAAGACTACCATTTGACCACACACCTATTAAACCAAATGATGCTGATGAAGCAGTAGTTGTTCCTGTACCATCTGGTACATCATCAACAAACAAAGAAAGTGTTGTTCCTACCTTTGTTATTTTGATTTTGTGTAGATCACCATCTGCAACAACAATCGTTCCATTGAAAGCTGCACCAAAAATACTTAAGCCTATTTCAGCAGTTTCACTTCTTACAAAAATGTAATCTTGTGCTATTTCTGAAGTAGCACAAATCAAATGACCTTCAAAAGATGATGTAATAAGTTCAAGTTCAATTTCAAAATCACCTGTAAATACGACAGGCTTTACTATTTTATAATAAGAATTCAAAACAGGATCAAGAATTGATAACCACCTAGTAGGGGGAATATAAAAATCTGCTACCTCGATTATTTCTTTAACTGATACGTTGTCAATTGAGCCGTGAAAACCTGCCGAAAAGTTTGCTTCAAACCTAATATTCAACGTCGATGCAACACCCTGTATTACTTGA
>Ga0208643_1000051_pt1 | contig 68132 bp, 100 predicted proteins | sample VirMetDEL_Nov_12_FD_184516 | JGI IMG/M metagenome (GOLD analysis project Ga0208643, IMG submission 184516) | Aqueous microbial communities from the Delaware River and Bay under freshwater to marine salinity gradient to study organic matter... | ecosystem: Environmental > Aquatic > Marine >...
ATATAACGTAAACGGAAACCCTCAAGTATATTGGCTAAGCAAAGACTTTACTAACATTAATCGTTACGATTATAGTGGAGTAAAAATACTTACAGACCAGAATAGTATGAGAACATTTATTAAAAATAATGTAGCACATATTAAGAATGAATTTGACGTAAACTTATACTACGATGTTAATAAAAGTGATGTAACAGTAACTTCAAGAGCAAGTAAATATTACCCTAATTGGGTAAGTGGACAGTCTTATGTAGTAGGTGATACAGTATCATTTGGAGCAGAAGGATATTATCCCGTAGGTGATTTTGAGAAAATTAATGCAACTTATGTATGTAAAAATAATGTTACAAGTACAGTAAATCCATTTTTAGACTCAACATTAAGTACAAGCAATTGGACACGAAAAGAATTTACAGACAATGCTTACTACAATCATTGGAGTTTAATCTTTAACGAAGTGGATAATATGTTCTTAACTTTCCTAAGTGCTTTACAAAAAAGATACTTTACTCACAATAAACGAATATTTACACCGAGAGGAATAAGTGAATTTGGTAGAATTTATGAGATAAACGTAGGTGAACCACTAAAGTTCTTTGAACAGAATGGAACTTGGAAACAAGGTCAGTTTTGTTTAGACATTCTTATTAATAAAGGTGGAGCATTTAAAAGATTTATAACAATAACTCTTGAAAATGGTACTTACGCAATAATAGATGCCGATGTAACTACTGAAACTGATACTAATTTCAGTACTTGTACCGAACATGAAGCAAGAGCAAATATTACCTACTACCCTATACAGCCTGATTTTAATAATGAATTATTTGGAACTTACTTATTAGTAAAAATTAGAAGTTATGATTTAGTAAAAATAAGAAGTATTAGCGGAATATTTAATAATATTAACATAAGACGATAATAATCTTGTTTTAATGAAAAAAAAATTGCAAATTTGTAGTATTAAATAATTTATAAAAATGGCAGCACCAACTAAAATGAAAGTTAGAGAAAACTTTCAATCATATAGTGAAGTAAGTAAAGAATTTCCTATACTTATAGCAACAGTTGAAGAAGGATTAATGCAAAAAGTTAGTTCTGAAAACCTTGATAAAATAAGTGGTAGTGGAGGATTTAAATACTTTGGAACAACCGCCCAAACAAGTGTGGCTTATAAAAGTCTTGTAATTAATACTGATGCTGTATTTACTTCTATTACTGTTAGTGATGGAACTACATTAACTAATTTAGGATTAAATGGAGCTGTTACTGTAAGTGCTGGTATATACTTACCAATGCCAATAGGTGTTACTATTACAGCAGTAACTTTAACAAGTGGTTCGGCAATCGGATATAACTAATGTTAGGGATTAGCACTTCTAATTTAAGAGTAGGTGGATTTCGTGGTGGAATTTTAGCGGATTCTAAAACTATTTACAATCGTATAATAGCTGATGGTGGTGTATCAGACTTAACTCGTTTAAACTTTTTTGTTAAAGGTTTGAAAACTATCTATGGCTCATTGGCAAACGTGCCTATTTGTCACGATGCTCATTGGATTGGTTACAAATTAGGCAGTGGAACAGGCGCAACAGCAGGACAAGCAGCAGCGAAATTATATAGTTTAACAGTAGAAGGTGATGCATTGCAAACAACAGCAGCAAGTCAGCCATTGTTATTGAGTCATAATGGTGCAAGTAGTGATAATTATTGGTGGGGAAGTGGGGTAACAGGTAATTATGTAAGTACACCTGATGCAGTAGCAAATAGAATTTTAGGCGATACTGAAATAATAGCCAAATTGGAATTTAATTCTACAACTACTGCAAGAACAATTATTTCAAAGTGGGGAAATGGAACTAATTTAAATTTTTTATTATACATCGGTTCTGATTCAAATATATATTTTGGACAATCAATAACAGGTATTCTTGATGTTTATGCAGTTACTTCTACACCACTAACTACTGCAATAAATACAGTTGTTTTTATAAAAGCAACAAGGGTTTCTTCAACAGGTGTTGTAACATTTTTTACAAGTTCAGATGGTATTACCTATACACAATTAGGAACACCAATTACATCGGTAACAGGAAATAGATTTAATTCAACTGCAAATTTAAATATTACTGCTTATGCTAATGGTATAGCTAATGCTTTTACAAGTATTATAAAGATATATAGTGTAACAATAGCAAACTCAATCGGTGGCACACCTGTAGTTGACTTTAACCCTGCAACATACAACGCAGCTACAAGTCAAACTGCTTGGACAAGTGCAACAGGTGAAATCTGGACAATTTCAACGGGAACAGCAACAGTTGGTTATAAAGGGGTTTTAGTTTCAAGGACTATTGTTCAAGGTGATGGTGTTGATGATACTTTAATCAGTAGCACTTTAGCAAGTAGGCAATATTTTACAAGTATATTAGCAGTAAAAATGGCAATAACTGCAAATAAAAACATCTTGGGTTCTACATTAGATTCCCATTTAATATATACTGCGTCTAATTTATGGAGAGCATATAACGGAATAGAAATAACAGGAAGCGCAGCTAATACTACTTTAAATATGGTAACTATTAATTTTAACAATTTAACAAGTAGTTTTATTTTAAACGCAAACACACCTGTAACAGGAATAACAGGATTGCAAACAAGCACAAATGTAAAGTTATTTGGTGGTGCTTCATCATTTGGAAACTCTACTATAAATACAGTTATACAATCATTGGCAGTAATTGATTCAACTCAACAAACTGCAACGTATAATTTAATCCGTTCTCTAAATGAAAATGCTTTTTAAGTGGATATAAATGTATTGTAATTACCGAACATTTGACTATATTTGCATTATGACAAAAATGATACAAGTAAATAATGGACAAAGGTTTGGTCGTTATGAAGTAATTTTAAGGGTTGACAATGTAGATAGTAGACCACATTTTAAATGTAAATGTGATTGTGGTAATGAAAGGATTGTTAGTGGTAAATATTTAAGACAAGGACTATCAAAATCCTGCGGATGTTATGGTGCTGAACAAAGAAAAAAAGCATCTACAACACACGGTCATTCTCCAAGATTAAAGCAATCAAGAGAATATCAAGCTTGGAGGAATATGAAGAATAGGTGTTTAGATATTAATAATAAACAATATGAAGATTATGGAGGTCGTGGAATTACTTTATGTAAAGAATGGCTAACATTTGAAAACTTTATCAATGATATGGGTTTAAGTAATGGTCTTACTATTGATAGAATAAATGTTAATGGAAACTATGAAGCATCTAATTGCAAATGGTCAACAGTAAAAGAACAAGCAAGAAATAAACGTAATAACCATATTGTTTATTTAAATAATAAAGCAATGACAATGATTGAAGCATCAGAAATTATGAACATAAAATATGATAGTTTGAGAATGAAACTAAAAAGAGCAAATACCAATATAATAAACTAATGGAAGATTCAATTCAATACCCACGATTCTATAAATGCTTAACACTTGCTGAATTTAAGTTATTAGATGACAAATGTTGTGTTCTTTTAGGATTGCCAAACGATGAGGCAACTAATGATTATGCAAATCCAATTGTAGACATTCAAGGATTCAATTGGTTAGTGGTTAATACTGACATAGCAAGTTTATTTACTGAAGCAGAGATTGATGCAATGGTGCAATACGATGAGATAGTTTTACCTGTTGTTAATCCGTAATGAAAAAGAATATTTTATTAGTAATTGAAAACGGATTTGCTTGGGGTGGTGTAATAACTGCTTATGCTATGGCAATTTTACCAATCATTCAAGTTATGGCAGGTGTAGTTGCTTTTGTATTTTCGTTATTGTCTATAATCAAAATTTGTAAGAATTGGTATGAAAAAGATTAAGCAAAATTGGGAAAGTAAATTAAGCACGGCAATGGGTTTTATAGTTGCTATTTCTACGGCTTGGATAACTATTGATTGGACAGTTTTTGATATCAACAAAGAGTACCCTAAATTGATTTTAAGTGCATTAATTGGGGTTGGTGGATATATGACAAAAATAAATTCAAATGGAACTAAAAGTAATTAGAGAAACCAAATGGCAACTAGAGATATAAAAGACGCAGTACCGCAATTGCAATTGGCTTACGAAGCAGCAAAAAAAGAATACCAAACGCTTTACCCAACAGCACCACAGCCTTTTTTAACCTGCGTGCATAGAAGTAATGAAGAGCAAACACAACTATACGCACAAGGAAGAACTATTAAAGGTAAAATAGTAACCAATGCCAAAGCAGGGCAAAGCAAGCACAATAAAATACCTAGCGAAGCGTTTGACGTTGGTTTTATTACTTTAGATAAAAAACTAAGTTGGGATTCAAAACATTTTAAAAACTTTGCTGCCATTATAAAACCAAAAGGAATTAAATGGGGCGGAGAATTTAAGTCAATTCCCGATGCGCCACACTTTGAAATATAAACCATGCTAATCCTACTCATATCAATATCACTTATAGCATACGCTTTTGCGGGCTTATGTGAGGCTATATTCGAAGGAATATGGTATTACGATTCTATTAGCTATTACTTTAAGAAAACTGCTAATAAAGTATTTTGGTCAAGAAAAGCATTTTACGGAATTAAAGATAGAAATAACGATGGAATAGTAAGTTATTGGGAGAGTACATTTATTTGTAATGGCGGTCATGTAATTAAGTTTGTAAAGACATTTGGGTTAATCCTTGCATCTATTGGTACAATACTAATTACAAAATACAGTTTAAAATATGCTATTTTCTGTGTACTTTTTGGACTTGTAATCGTTAAGCCTAAAACATTTGATATATTTTTAACCATATTTAAGAAAAAGAAATGACAATCAAAGAATTTATATTATCAACATTAGTAGTAATTATACTAGCATTTATTGGTGGGTTTTTTACCTGTAAAAGTTTTCACGAAGAACCTAAAGAAGTAGTATATGATATTACTCATATAGCAGATAGTGTAATAGCTGCTAATAAACATTCAGATACAGTAATTATAGAATTAGAAGGAAAAATTAAGTTGTTATTTACTCGATAATAGCTATCTTTGCATTACAAGTTCGGTCTGACACTTTAGAACTTAACAATATTAAACTTCCCATTTATTTGAATTTTGAAGTCAGACCCAAAAAGAGAGTATTTGGGATTTTTTATTTATGGAAATTTGGAAAGATATAAAAGGGTACGAAGGTTATTATCAAGTAAGTAGTTTAGGGAGGGTTAAATCATTTAAAGCTAAAAAGGCTAAGATAATGAAAGGTACAGTATCTAATAAAGGGTATCGAGTAGTAAGCTTATGCACAGATAATATTCAATATAAAAACAGCGTTCATGTATTGGCAGCCATTGCTTTTAAAGGTCATATACCATGTGGGCATGAAAAAGTTATAAATCATATTGATTTTAATAAATTAAATAATCAAGAAGATAATCTTGAGATAGTAACACAAAGAGAAAACTGTAACCAAAAACATATAAAATCAAGCAGCCAATATATAGGCGTATATTGGCATGAAAAGCATAAAAAATGGTATGCTGTAATTTCGTACAATGGCAAGACTAAATATTTAGGATATTCAGAAATAGAAAAGGAGGCATCTATATACTATGAAAATGCTTTATTAGCTATAAAAAATGGCAAAGAAATAATCGCAAAGAAATCCGATTTTTCTTCAAAATATAAAGGGGTTTCATGGCATAAAAAATCAAAAAAATGGAGAGCAGTTATTAAAATCAACAAAAAGGCAGAATATTTAGGTACATTTGCATCTGAAATAGATGCACATAACGCATATCAAAACGCTTTAAATAAAATAATATGAAAAATATAACAATAATCGCAACATTACTATTACTTTCAAGCTGCTACACTAAAAACCAAGCACTAAAAAAATTTTGCAAACAAGACACAACTCAATTTGTTTTTATTATCCATGATACTATAATAATTGATTCAGTTCAAGTTGATTCGGTATTTAGCGATAAAGTTGACTCGGTGTATATAACAAACGATAGGATAGAGATTCAGTATGTAAAAAAGTATGGTAAAATCTATTTGCAAGGTAAATGTAAGGGAGATACTATTTATCGTGAAAAAATAGTAACAATTAAAGTTCCTTCAACTTGCATAAAACCCTCTAAATTTGAACAGTTTATTTTAGATTCAAAGTGGTGGGTTTTGTTCGTGATAATACTTCTTGTATCACTTTTGATATATAGGAAATAATAAGGCTCTTAAAACTAAGAATACTTCACTAAAATCATACTTAAAGATTTTGGGTGGAATTATATTAGTTGAAGTAGTGCGTTTACTTATTAGTTAAGGCTTAACTTTAGGAACAAAACTCTCACACTTATCTTTTAAAGCAAATACTGTATGTGAATAATGCTTACAGTATTTCGCACATTCAAACCTTTGCCCACATAATACTTTTGTGCCAAAGTGTTCTCCACTACATTTTTGTTTTATCTGTTCCATAATTACCCACAAAAGTAATAGAAAAACACCTAATTTAATAATTAAAATAAATTAATTAGGTAATAAATGTTGAAAACTTATCTTTGCATTATGGAAAACGGAAAAGTAATTTGCATAATTATAGCCGCAGTAGTTGTATTAGCAATAGGTTGGGGGTATATGATTAAAGAATATTTAGAGAATAAAATGGATGGGAAGTAAGTGGACGCTGAAAGACTTAAAGGATAAGGGAATATTCGTTAATAGTGATGGAATAGGAAAGAAATTAGACAAGCCTAAGACAAAGAAAGTAAAAAGTAAAGATGATAGAAGTAAAGATAAAAACACTTTCGGTAAATGAAGTTTGGCAAGGTAAAAGGTTTAAAACACAATCGTATAAAAATTACGAAAAAGCTGTTTTATTTATGCTACCTAAAATACAATTACAAAAACCTCCTTACAGAGTAGATTTTGAATTTGGCTTTAGTAATGTTTTGTCCGATATAGATAATCCAATTAAGCCAATATTTGACATACTTCAAAAAAAGTATGGAATAAATGATAGAGATATTTATGAATTGGTTGTAAGAAAAATTATAGTAAAAAAGGGGCAAGAGTATTTTAAATTTAATATATTGCACATTGAATAATAAATAAATAAGTAAATAAAAACCAAGTAAATTAAATTAAGTAAATTAAATTAAGTAAAAATGAGTAGAAGTAATCAAGAAGAAACATCGGTAAATCCAACTAAGCGTTGGTTCAGATGGTCAGGTAAGAATGGTAGTATCACATACTACGACAAAGAAAAGAAAGAAAATGTGCCTGTAAAAATGCCATTTACATTCCTATTATTAGATGAATTAACGTCAATTTCGGGTTATAGTGAATCCGAAGACAAAGGAATTTATTCTAATGAAGTAAAGTTTACTAACAGCGAGAAGTTAAATGTTCGTTGCGGTAAGAACACAATTGAAGTTGGCTTGTATGCTGACATTAAAGATGCTGTAAAAGCTAAAGGTGGGAAGTATTCAAGAAGTTGCTATATAGCATTTAAAGATGACAATGGTAGTTTGGAAATAGGTAATTTCCTTTTTACTGGGTCTTCGTTAAGCGGTGGCGACCACAAAGAAAAAGGTGCTAAAGAAAAGATTAAGTTAGATGGATGGATGGACTTTATGAACACTCACAAGAAAACTGTTTATAACGGTGCTGTTAAAATAGACCTTGAGCCAAGAGTATGCCAAAAGGGTTCTAATGAATATAGAATACCTAAGTTTTCATTACAAGAAACTAGCGAAGAAACAAACACTTTAGCTGCTGCCTTAGATAATGATTTACAAGCATTTTTAGCAGTGTACTTAAAGAAAGATAACACTAAAGAAGAAACCCCTACTACACCTACTGCCGAGCCTAATAAATTAGCTAATACAGAAGCAGTTTATGGTTCGCCTAGAACGAGAGAAGAAATTACTGCACCTAACGAAGACTTTACTTCTGGATTTGGTGCAAGTAACGATGATGATGGAACTGAGTTACCATTTTGATAACTAATTGATTATCAAATGAGTAAACAATTATTTTTCGAATCAAGAGAGTTAGAAATAGCTCTCTTGACAAGAGAACAAATCGCACAATTAAAACAAATAGAGGAACAAAAACATGAAAGTACAGAGAGTAATAATAAACGAGTTCAAGAAGTTAAAGGACATAGACGTAAATTTAGATGGTAAAAACGTATTTGTTAAAGCAGAAAACGGTGTAGGCAAATCTACTTTTATGCAGTTCATAGAAATTGCACTAGGAAGTAAAGCTGCTGTACCACCAGATGCCAAAGGTGAAGGTGTAGTTTTAGTTGATAAGAATGGAGTTGATTACGAACTTAAAGTTAAGTTTAAAGATGGTAAGAGTGTTATAACCGTTAGCGGAGAAGGTTTAAAAGACAATTCTAAATCAGCTATTGCTCAATTAGTAGGTAAGATAGACTTTGATGTAGATGAATTTGTAAAGATGTCCGACACAAAGAAAGGACAGAAAGACCAAGTAGAAGCATACAGAGATATGTTAGACGAGGAAACTAAAATATTCTTACGCAAGATTGAGAATACTATCAAGGCTTCATTTGACGACAGAACCGAACTAACAAGTAAAGTCAAACAACACAAAGCATGGATACAAGAAAGCCCTTTGTTTGGCAAAGACTTAGACATAGAACCTTTAGATGCTGCTGAAATTCAAATGGAGTTAGAGAGTGCTAACAAGAAAAATATTCAAGTAGATAAAGTTTTAGAGAATTTAGAGATAAGGACTAAAGACATTGCTATTTGGGAGGAGGAAATTAAACACATACAAGCTAAAATTTATGCTGCTAAACAATCAGATGAGTTAGCTTCTAAGTGGATTCCTAATAACCCTAAGATAGATGTAACAACTATTACTGCTAAGTTTAACACAATAAGTGAACATAATAAGAGAGCAGAACAAGCTGCCGAACAAAAACGTAAGATAGCTAAGTTAGAGAAGTTAGAAGAAGAAGTTGGCGATTTAACTGTGTTAATAGAAACTGGCAGACAATCACTTCAAGATGCTATCAAAGATATGAACCCAATAGTAGAGGGATTATACTTTAATGATGACCAATTGCTTTACAATGGTGTTCCTGTAAGTACTGCTTCACTAGCTACTTCTGAAATAATTGAGTTAGGATTTAAACTAAAAATGGCACAGAACCCAGACTTAGGGCTGATATGTCTTGAACATGGCGAAAGCTTAGGCAACGAAAGACTTAAACATATACTTCAAATTGCCAAGAAAAACAATTGGCAGTTAATTATTGAGGAAGTAAAACGTGGTGAAGAAAACTTAACATTTGAGTTTATAGCCGATGTTGACAATAAGTAATGAAGACTTATACATAAGTCTAATTGCTTTAACATCAAAAGGGAATACCTTAGAACATAGCTGCGAGATAATTAATATTTCTCGTGGCTATGTTTATCAAAAGATGTCCAAAGAACAGTTAAAAGCAATCAAAAAATCTAAAATTAGAAAACCTAAAAAACAATATAAACACGTTAATTATGACAAAGAATTTAATGGGTACTATTAAAGTAAAGATGACAACAGAGGAGATATTAGCTGTACTTCATTACCGCAAGGATAAAATACACGTTGGTAAATCTATTTACAAACACGTTAGCATGTTTGAATACGATAAAATAGTATATTACAAAGCACAAATTGCTAAATTTAAATGGCACAAGTTCTTTACGACAGAACGAGAAGCGGCAAAAGCAGTAGATTTTAAATTAATAGAAAAAGGATTAAGTCCATTAAACATTTTAAGAGCCAATTAATTATGAACGTAGAAGAATATTATTGTAAGCAATTTACCATAAACAAAGAAAAGAAAGAAAAAGATATTTTGTACACAAAGAATGATATGATAAAATTTGCATCTAATTATCATTCCTACAAGAAGATTTCAACAGAAGATGTTGAAGAGGAGGAAGAAGATAAAATAGAAACAACAGAGCAAGTTATAACAAGGGCAATAAATGCTATTGAATTAATAACAGGAGTAACATTTAACATGATGAATGATAACACTAGAACTAGAAATATTGTTTACCCTAAATATATGTTTTATACTTTACTAAAAAGATATTCTAGCTTAAAACTTACAGAAATATGTAAATTATTTTTTAGAAAATCGTGGAATCCAGTTCTTAAAAAGACAGTATTATGTCATCCACACCATTCAAGTATTATAAGTGGTCTTAAAAATATAGAGGACATAGAATATATGGGCAAGATAGATGAGTGGTATAACACTTGGGATTCAGTACATAGAACATTTTTAGGAACAAATTTAAAACAATTAACTACCTCACAAGGGTAGTTTTTTTATACTATTATGAAAATAAAAACTTGCAACAATTGTAAAAACGATTTTACACCACATTTAAGCAGTAAAACTTGTGATGTATGTAAACGTACAGAATATTACCACAAAGCCCAAGAGAGAGCCAAAAACAAGCCAAAAAAGGCTATTAGAAAAGTAAGTGATAAACAAAGGAGTAGAATAGTGGCTAATAAAGATTATTATGTTCAAGAAATTGCTCGGCATATTGAGGGAAACAAAGGGTTATGCCCATGTGAGAACTGTGGTGTTGAAATAATTAATCCTAGTGGAAGAAATGTAAGCCATATTATAGCAGGTTCAGCTAATAGTGCATTGTATCATCACCCTTTAAATAGATTTATTCTTTGCCATGATTGCGAGAGAATATGGACTAACGAGGATAAGACTAAACTAAAAATCTACCATACTTCCGAAGAGAGAATGATAGATTTAAAGAATTTTTATTATACTACGATTGTTGTTTAGAAGGGTAATTTTTCTTTTATAAATAATATTTTAGTTAATGGGTACTTTTCTAATTTGCTTTCGGCTTTAAATTTTCGGTTTATAAAATAGCCATAGCAACCGCTATTTAATTGTTTTTTGTAAATTTTTCCGTTGTCATAATTTATCATACCAATATCACTTAAAACCAAATTTGTATTTTTAATTCCAGCATATACAATTATAATTGTATCAAGATTTATATGTTGTAAATATTGCATTCTTATACATTTGTTGCGCCAATCGACTAGTTATACGCAAGCTGCTACATTCCGTTTTCAAACAAACTGTGTTGCTCATAATCTTTTTTAATTAAAATTTTTCCCACCGCACAATTAAGAATGTGAAGCCCTAACTCCGAATTAACAGCGTTTCTATCTTCCAAACTTTTGTCGTGGGCGTGTTTTCCAGTTCCTACATATTCTTTCATCATTGTTCCTATTTCGTTTTTAGGCATTTCAATTTTCGGTATTTTAAAGTTGCTCCAAATAAAGTGCCTACCAATTTGTGTGTATTGTGGCAAAAATGGTTCGTAAAAAGGTATCACATTTTCAACCATCCATAAGCCTTTAAAAAATTGGTTTAAGAATATAATTTCTTGCCACAATTTCATATCTGGATATGTAGGCACTTTTCTTATTGCTTGTGTAAAATAATTTGTTCGGCTATGAGTTGGGCAAGGTGGTGAAGTCCAAATGATATTAAACCGCTTGTAATTAAGCAATAAGTATTCGTGTGCATCTGCTACAATTACAATATCATTCGGGTATCTTCTTTGGTATTCCGCAGCAACTTTAGGATTAATTTCAACGGCTGTAATTTCGTATTCATCACCCCAAAGCTCTCGGTTTCCACCAATGCCACAATACAGGTTTAATATTTTAATTTTTTCTATTTCCACGCTTCAAAATTTTAATTAAAAAAGGTTTTCGTTTTCAAATGAGCTTTACCATTAACAACCGCAGCCAGCTTATAACAGCACCTAACCAAAATTTTTGCGAAAAGCAAAAACTATCGGTTAGCTGCAAAACGTTACCTGCAAGCACTACTGAGTGCTTCAAAACATAATTCTCGTGGTATTTTAGATCTCTCATAACTACCTTTTCGCCCCTGCGTTCCTGTCTTGCTTCCTCTCGGTGCAGGTTGGTGATGGCAGTTTTTATTCCCATTGTGGCAAATGTTTCTCGGCTTCCAAGTTTGGCTATTAGTCCAAATATCAGTTGGCTTTGCTCTATCATCTCCATATTGGCAATACCATATTGTGTGCCTTTTTAACTCCTGCATAAACGGCATTTTTCTTAGCATCCCTCGTGGATTCTCAATAAAGTAAACCATATTAGGGTTTATCTTTTCCCATTCGTGTATCAGTCCAATAAAATGCCTATTCACATGATCGCACTTTTTAGCATAATCGCTTTTAGGTTCTGTTCCGTTTCTATGTGTGCTTATCGCTGCAATAGTGTAGGTAGTGCAATCAGGTGAAGCCCACACAATATCAGGCACAAAAGGCACATCTTCTTTTTTCATTTCGCCAATATCAATAGCCAAATTAATCCCTTCAAACATTTGCCAGTCAACACTAAAAACTTTCATCCCTAATTCTTCACCAACCTTCCCCACACTTCTACTACCTGCGAAAAGTTCCAGTAAATTACCCGTGCCAGCAGGTAACAGCACCTTTGCAAAAGTGGGGCTTTCATCTATAAACAAACTTTTCTGCATCTAATTAACATTTTTGGTTTAACAAACTTTTATCTTTCTAATCCCCACCTTCGCAAAACTGCGGATCGTTATGCGTAATGCTACATTTGCCCTCCGAATAAACTTTCCTTCTCATAATCTTTTTTATTAAAACTTTTTTCCCTCCCTAAAATAAGAGAAAAATAATCTTGTTCCTTTTCAATTTGTATGTAGTTCCTGCCTGTATTGTAACACGCTTCGCCAGTTGTTCCACTTCCTGCACAGTTATCCAATATCAAATCATTTTCATTCGTATATGTTTTGATTAGGTATTCAAATAATTCAATCGGCTTTTGTGTCGGGTGCAATTTGTGTCCTCCTTCATTTGGAACGCTTTTAAATTCTAAAACGCTTTCAGGGTTTTTAGTTTCGCTATCGTATTGCACCTTTACAATTTCCATTGATATATGACTACTTGTTTTTTTGCCACCACCACGCACAGGCTTTTTGCACATCTTTTTACTTGCCTCACTAAATCGTTCAGTCGGTATTGGATTGTAGTTTGTTTTACCTTTTGCAAAAACCAGTATGCTTTCGTGGTATCTCAATGGTTGATACTTTGCAGTAGCAAATCCTGTCCCTGTATTTTTTCTCCAAATCCATTCGTATTTAAAAAGTTTAGGATTACTCATTACCAAAGCACTTGAAAATGGTTGTGAGGCAGTTAATACTATTGCTCCATTTGGCTTTATCAACCTTTCGTATTCCTTCCATAGTTGTTCAAATGGTATTATTGTGTCCCATTTACAGGCAGTTGTTCCGTAAGGTAAATCACAAAGTATCATATCAAACATTCCGCTTTCCATTTGTGGCATTAATTCCATACAATCACCTAAGTAAGTTTTATTTTTTTTAAAAATATTTGCCACCGCTCTAAAAAGTTTTAATAAAAAAGGTTTCCGTTTCCATATCAAGTTTATCTAAAATTAACCGCACTACGCATAACACGGTATTTGTGCAAGTTTTGCCATTAACTTTTGTCCTCTGAATTGAGCATTGTGCAAGGCAAAACCTGACACAAATACCCAACCGTTATAGGCAATAGGGCAGACGTTCTTCGTTTCAACATTTGTGGAAGAAAAAAAGAAAAAAAGCCCACCGCACTTTTAAAATAATTGTGGTTGAGATATTCTAATATTAAGTCGTTTTTCTGCATATTTACATTGTTCTTCTGATAATTCACTTCCTAAATAATTTCGTTTTTCAATAATACAAGCATTGGCAGTTGTGCCAGTTCCCATAAAACTATCATAAATTAAATCATTTTCTTTTGTATAAAGTAACAATAGCTTTCTAACCAATTCGGTTGAGTAGGTTGCTTTATTTAAGTCGGTTGAATTATCATTATTTTTGGCAGTAATAAAGTTAAATACATTTTCATAAATAGCTTGTCCCGTTTCTCTTTCTTTCAACTTTTGCTTATTGCAGTTAAAAGTATAAAATTCGTCTTTTCTGCAAAAAACATAAATGTATTCAACTATCCTTGTCATTTTGTTATGTGATACGTTATTTGGTGTTGCCATTTGCTTTTTCCATACAATAATATCAGCTAAAGTAAAATCACTTTTTCTTATCAAATCAGCAATAACCAAACTCATTAAAATAGTGTTTTCAGTTCCATAACTCATATTGTATAAAACAACTCCATTTGGCTCTAAAATTTTATTATATCCTTTAAAAATATCTAAAGTCCAATCAATATACTCATCGTTTGTTTTATCGTCTTTATAAATATCGTAACCTCTATCAGTTGAGTTTGGTCTTATGATATTATAAGGCGGTGAAGTAATTACTGCATTTACTTTACCATCTAATCTTTTCATAGTTAGTAAGCAATCTTCGTTGTATATTTTATTTATTTCCATCCCTCTTTTTTTCTTTTTTTTCTTTAGTGCTTCGATTAAACATTTGTTTTTATATCAATTTTAGTGCTTCGATTTCGCCACCTTCGGCAATCTGTAAACCGTTATCCTATTGCAAATATAAATACATATTGCAATATTCCTAATTAATCTTTTTTAACCTATTTTCTTAATTGTCTGCTAAAAAACATTCCTATTTGGTCTTTGTTTACTACTGTAAAATCATGTTCGTTGCAGTATTTTACAGCGTGTTGTAAATCTCTACATAACATACTTTCGCTTCCATCGGTTCTTCTTGCTTTTACTTTGCTTGAACCGCTAATTATTTCTATTTTTACGTTCATTTTACTTGGTTTTGGTTTATATTCTTGAATGAAATTTTTAATTGGTGCTTTTAAATTACTAATTGTTATCGCTCCTAATGGGTAAGGATTTTTGTCTAGCTTTATTACTTTTAGTTCAAAACTGTTTGAGTATGTACGTTTTAACTCATTCGCAGATTTCCTCGTTCTTAATTGGAACGAGTTAATCATGCGAAAGTGAGTTTTGTTTTCCTTTACTACTGCATACATAATTAGTTAATCACAATTAGGTAAAAGTATGCTACAACAATACATCTAATTACTATCTGGTATATCGTGTCTTTCATAGCTGATTAATAAATAAATGTTCTATCTCTTGAATGTTATCTCTACGCTCTTGCAAATGTATAGGTCTAAGTCTAGTATTTTTGCTTTGCTCTAACTTTTTTAGCTGTGCTTTTGAATTGTTAATGTATTTAATACTCATAGCGCACAATAACTGCCTTTGTTTTTCTGTGATGATTAACTGTTTCATTATGATTTATTTTTTTTGATTATTTGTTTAAGTTTACTGATATAGCTTTTATCCTCCGCATAAATATTTGATAATAGTTTAAAGTATTCCGCATCGGTTGTAATAAATAGCGCATTTTGTATCTGGAATGCTTTATAGTCAAGGATACAATCTTCTACTGATTCATACTTAGCATAAGTCCCGTAATCGTGGCTGTTAATGGCAAAAGTGAACCTTTGTGCAGCTACTCTCATGCCAAAACAGTTTAAATTGTTTTTAAACACTTGTGATTTAAAGTTACTGCTTTCAAGTATTGCCTGTGCGAGGACTATATGACTAAACTTTATTTTATGCTTTTCAAGGTTATCTCTAAAGCAGTTTATATCAATTTTTTCCTCTAAGCAAGTAGTTTTATCTACTTGCTTTTTGAGTGCATCTACCTTTCTGCTGTTGAAAACTTCTGTGAATGTAATTCCTGTTGCAATGCCAATGATAAAAATTATTAATATCAATGCTATATCTCTTCTAAATTCTTTCATGGTTTTAAACTGTTTGAGCTTGTATGTTTAAAGGGTTAATTAATTTACCATCCATGATTATTTCTACTACTGTGTAGGTTTCTTCTGGCGTTATTCTAAGCATTTTACTTATGCTTTCCGCTGCTTTTATTCGCTCAACACAATGGTATTCTAATATTTTGATAATAGTTCTTCTTTGCTGTGCTGTTAGCTTTGTTACTTTATTGTGTAACTCTGTGGCTAATTGTCCGTTGGTTAGTTTCATAATTTTTGTACTATTTTTATGTGGTTAATAATTATATCTTGTTTGATTGCAGTTAGCTTGCTTAACAATTTTATTGTTTTGATTGTTGGTTCTTGTAAATCTTCTTTTAATTGTAGGTTGTATTTAAAGCAGTCCACAATGTTTGCCTTTTGATGGCTGTTCATATTTATTGTGCCTTTAAATTGTTGTCAATAAATTCAATGCCAATACATTTGCACATTAATTCTTCTGGATATGCTCCACAATTAAAATATGCACCAATGAAGTATGCTTTTGCTTCATTTTCAGTTACTGCTCCGCTTACATTTGTGCTGTAATTATTACTAGCATCTTCAAATTTTACATTTATTGTGTTTAGTTTCATGTTTTTAGTTGGTTTAATTACTAGGTTTATATTTATAACTGCCAAAACTTATAACGTGTTTTTCAATTATTGAATTTACATTTGCTGTGCTGTCGTTACATTCCTTTGCTACTCTTCCGACTAATTTTCTGTAAGTTAAGCACCCATTGTTAAATAGTTCAATAGCATATTTTGCTTTTACGAGATTTTCGTTTTCCCAATAGTATTTTACATCATTAAAATACTTTACTTGAATGTCTGTTGCTACTTTGTTAAAAAAGTTTTCTGTTGTATGTATCATGTGTTTTAGTTTTTGTTATATCTTATTTGACCTTGTTTTATTTCTTTCCATTTGCCATTGTATTTGTGCGCAATTTCATGTGCAATATAACCGCAATTATATCTGCAAGTAATTGTTAGATAACCGTTTTTTGTAGCAAAGTTTTTTGCTCCTCGTTCTGTTTTTGATGTGTCAATATGTACTCCATTGAGTAATACTCCATAAATGTTTTGCATAATTTTTTGTGTTTTTAAATTTGTTTGAAATTGTATGTTTAAAATCTTTTATTAGTTTGTTGAAGTCTTTTTATTTGCATTCTATCTGATTCAAATAATATTTGTCTTTCGATAGGCTGTAAATCTTTGTTTGCATCCACAGTCCTGTTAATTAAGGGCTGTGGGTATGTTGCTTTTAAAATTTCACTTGCTAGTTTTAGTTGTTGGCTGTTCATAATTTTAAATATAATTTTCGTAATAAAATGATTGTTCAACAATGGGTAATTGTGTTTTTAAAACAATATGTTTATTGTTTATTGGCGCAATTCCATAACCAAAATGTATTGATAGTCTTTCTATCACTTGCTTTTTGGATGTTGCTTGTATTTGTATTTTTTGCTTTTTGTCTAAAGCTTTTGTTATTGTTACAATATAATTTTTCATAATTTTATGTGTTTTTACTAAGTTTTTGTTTTTCATAATTTTAATTTATGTTTTCTCTTTTATTTGTTTCTTTTAAAATACTTTCGTATAAATTTGTTAATGTAGTTTGTATTGAGGTGGGCAAATAATTTGAAACGTGTCTGTATGCTTCAATTTCAGCATCAATACTTACAGCAAGTGAGCATAATTCACTCAATTGATTATCATCTAATTTTTTTAATGTTTTCATTTTATAGTTCGTTTTTATACATTTTATACAAAATTGCTTCGCTTGCATCATAACTTAAATGTGTTGCATCTTTGTTTATTCCGTCTCTCCACGTTGGATTTATATCATCTGATTTAAGGCTTTTAATAGCCTTTCGCAAGTCTTTTTTTGCCAATGATACACTATCATAGATAAGAGTGAAAGAGTTAAACATTGTGTCTTTTTTACTTTCGTAATTTGATAATTTTGAGAGTATTCTAAAATTACCTCCGATTTGTCCTTTAATTAAAATTTGTGCTTTCATGAGTTTTTTGATGTGTTTTTTAATTTGTTTGTGTTTGTATGTTTAAAATATTTGATTTAAGTATATAGGCTTTACAGTATAATTGTGTTTTAACTTGTAAGTTTGCCCACTTATAAACAGGTCGGCAAAATCGGAGGGCTGTAAACTTTCGCAACTGTGTAGCTTTAAAATTTGCCTTGTGTTTTTGTCGGCTGTTGATATGGCTATAATTGTGCCTTTAAAATATATTGCTTTCATGTGTTTTTTAGTTGTTTAAATATGCTTTTGAAATTCTTAAAATATAATTAGGGTTGTCTGTGTGTATAGGTTCAATTTTATCAATAAATTTGCACATATCGACATTGCCCATTAAATTATATTCACTTTCAAATGTTGGTTTAAATTCTGTATAAAAAAACGGCTTGCCAATTCTAAACCAAAAGCCTATATTATCAGGGCTGTTTAATGTGTACAAATTATTAAAAGAGTCCTTAAAACTTAAATAGTTATTTTTTAAAATAAAACTATTGAAGTACCCTGTTTTATATGCTTTTTTTGCTGTTTGCTTTAAAATTTTTTTAGTATTCATAATTTTATTTTATTTATGTGTTTAAAAATATTTCCTGTTTATCTCTTTTTTCTTTTAAAATGTTTATACTTTCGCAAAGTTCAAATATTAATTTTGATTTATTAAAAAGCATGTAACAATCTGTTTTTTCAACTATTTTAAGGGCTTTTTCAAGGTTTAAAATATCTTTTTTAATTATTTCTATGTTCATGTGTTTATGTGTTTAAAATTTGTTTAAAAATGTATGTTTTAAAGGCTGTTTTTATAACAGTTCTATTATTATAAAAACTGTTAAAAATAATATAAATAAGCCTATAATTTGCCCTATTGAAAGGAAGATGTTTATTATTGTTTTCATGATGTTTAATTTTTTGCTATAAATTCATAAATACTGCCAACACTGTGAGAATTTAATAAACCAAAATAATTTAGTAAACTTAAATTTAAACTATTTTTTTGAGCACTAAAACGCTCAACAGCTTGTTTAAATTCATTGTTTATATTTTCGCAGTTTAAAACAATTTGCCTGTATTCTTCAATTGTTATGTTTTTTAACATGATAGAATTTAGTTCCAAAAATTGCTCAAAAGTATCAATATTTATATATTCAATCGGTTTGTTATATTCATATTTTCGTTTATACATTTGAAACTTTTCACCGTTCAACGTAATTTCAATAAGTTTATTATCTTCAAATTTACCATAAACATATTTTAACGCTGCTAATTTTGGATATTTTTTAACCTTTACAGCGTGAAAACTTGAGTCATTGCATAAAATATCATTTATAGGCTTTTCACATTCAAAAACTTGTTTTGCTAGTTCTCTTAATCTTGTTTGTTTTGCGTTTACTTCACTAATAAGTTTTAACTGCTTTAAATCTTTAATTTGTGAATCAATTTTTTTTAATTGCTCTATTTCTTTTTTTGCATCATTAAATTTTAAGTTTCTAACAATTGCGCTTTTTTGTTCCTGTAAATTTTCAATTTGTGTGTTCATAATTTTTATTTTTTTTAGTTTGTTTAATACAAGGCTTTTAAACCTTGTTTCGGATATTAAATCCTCATCAGTTAAACTATTTCATATTTTGATATGCTAAAGCCTCCTTTAAAATATTATTTAAATTATCATTAAAAACTTGTTTTGCCTCGTTTATTTTTGCGTCCAAACTTATTTCAAACTGTTTTTTAATTGTTTCTTTGTTTATTACTGTTAAATTACATGATATTTCAAGCAATAAAATATCAAAATTTATCGAGTCTAAAATATTTTGGCTTGCCTCGTAAGGGCTTTTTAAATTTACATTTGAGTAATCCATAATTTTTTTTGTTTGTGTTTTTAAATTGTTAATTTGATGCTGCAATATTACAGCTAAGTTATTAAAATGATGTTTAGATTTAATTATTTGTTAGTTAAAAAAACGTTTTAAAACTTGCTTAGGTTATTAAATTAGTAATTATTTATTGGGCTACATAAATTGTCTAGACCTGTATAACTTTCTAATAAAAATATTTTATTGTCAACTATACCAAAAATTTTATGATTTATAAAATTTGCATCATCCCAATTTTTTGAGCTATTATAAGCAATAATTTTAAAACTCACTTCACTATCTTTTTTAATTGAATCTAAAAAAGTTTTAACTGGTGAATAATTATAATTAGATAAATGAAAACAAATTTTGTTTATTTCAATACCTTTTTTATAGTTATCAATTGAAAAAATAGTATCGGTTTCAATAAATACGCTATGAATCTCATTTGTATATTTACTTTTTTCGTCAATACATATTCGAATAAATGTATTTCCGTCTCTTTTCATAATTAACATAGCTTGTAAGTTTTTGTCTTTTTTAGCTTGCATAAATTCGTTTGATACTTTCATAATTTTTATTTTTTATTTGTTTTTGATAGGGCAAAGGAACATCCAACCGCATTAAACTACAATCTAAAGCAAATTAAAATTAATTAATGGTTGATAGTCAAGCAAATAAAATGTAAAAAGGCTAAAAATAAATATTATTTAGAATGAATCTAAGTAAAAACGTGTGTTTTTTTGGCTTTTTTGAGCAACAAAAAAACAACAAAAACCACAAAAAAGAAACTAGTAATTATATAAAATTGATAGGTAATAAGAGACAGGAAACAATAAAACTATTTTGATTCAAGTTGGTGAATATACTTTAATAAATCGAAAGTAAAATTATACTGCTTACATATTAAGTAAAGAGTATTTAAAGAAACATATTGAATGGAATAGTTTTGTAATTTATTATAAATAAAGTTTTTCGGTAAATTGCAATCCTTAGTAAGTTTGTAAACGGTTATATTTTCACGCTGTAAAATATCTAAAACAAAGAGTTTAAATAATTCGTTTGTATAAGTTGTTAGTTGTTGTTTATCCATTCAATTAGATGATATTTAAAAACCTATATTAATAGGACTATGAAAAGTGAATGTTAAAAATTTTATTTGTGGAGGTCATTATTCTTTTTTATATATAAACTGCTAAAATTTAACCCAAAAAAATAAGCCTTTCAAAAAGGTATATGTTAGAATGATTTATTTTTTAAAGTATCAACCAATAAATTAAACTTTGCTTATTGTTCGTTTAGCAAAGTTTAAAATATTGATTGACTGATTTTTAAATTTTAATTTTAATAAATTTATTTGCTGTTTACTGCTTACAATAATATTTAAAATGTTGGTATGCAGTGGATTACAAGGGGTGCGGGTGTTTTTATGTAGAATTTTGGAAGTCAAATGAGTGTAGGTAATAGGTGGCTTACACTCGTACATATTTTTTTTACTAACAGACTTATTGTGAAATATTTTACTGCACAATACTCTTTCTAAATTCATTTCCATAGGTCAAAGGTAATATAAAACTGTATTAAAACAAAACTCTAATAAAAACACTACTTAATTTATCTAAACTCGGTAAACACGAAGACAGGCTAAATAATACTAAACCCCTTGTAAATCTCGAACCGACCGCATATATTTTCAGTATGGGAAAGCAAAAAGAATACCCTAATTTAATTAAATTACAACAGAAACCCGAAGTTGCTCATATTGAAAAGAAACAAGGGGTTTATCGAATTATATACAACGATGGCACTTACTATGTAGGTTCATGTGGAAACTTAAACAGTCGAGCATCAAATTATATGTGCGTTAGGCAATCTAAACACGCTTCTGGAGGATTAAAGAAGTTATTACAAGTTGGAGGGGTATTTGGTGTTATTGAGTATGCCCCTTATCTTAATAAAGCGGATTTACTCTTATTAGAACGTGAAGAAGTAATTAAAGATGGCAATAAGACTATAAATAGGAGTTGCCCTGCTTGTAGAAGAAAGATTACAACTTGTAATTGTTGTGATAACTATAAAGGAATTACTAAGATGATTGTCTTCTTATAGGATTTAATAAATAGAAAAAGGGAGTAAGTTGTTAGCTTCTCCCTTCTTCCTTTATGCAAGAATAATATTATCTGACGTTATCACGTCATCTATTATTATTCTTTATTTCTCCTAAATTGTTCTAAACCAAATTCTAAAATACTTTTTTTTAGTTTCAATGTTTATAATTGATTTTACATCTATATCTCTAAAAAATAACTCTAGTCTTATATCCCAATAATTTTCTACATCAATATAATCAACCATATTATTTCTTTTTAAATTGTTCAATTAACCATTCTTTAAAACACCAAGCATCCTCATTGTTTGTATAAAGTCTATATTCTAACCATTTTTGCTCTATATCATTTTCCATTTCTTTGGCTTGTTCGCATTTCATTTTCAATATAGTTGTTGCTGTCAATATAGCATCAATTTCTTTTTTTAATGATTTGTCTTTTTTAGCTAAATCAATGTACATTTTTTGCTGTTGGTTAATTTCTTCTTCTAACCATCCAACTGCCGTTATCTTTTTATTTTGCATATTTATATATTGTTTGTAGTGATACGTTAATGCCATTATCTGCAAGTTTTTGTTTAATATCTTTCTTAGGTACACCATTTTGAGATAGTGACTGTACGAGAGTAAATCCTATGGGTGATTTCTTCTCATATACTCTGTGAGATGCTACATAAGCCATTTGTTTTTTAGCAGTTTCTCTGTTTTGTAACGCTCCATTACCGAGAGTAGATATAATTCTACCTGCTTTTGTGGTATATTCTCCATCAGCTGCTATTCTAGCTTTTATTACTTGTAATGCCTTAGAGGTTCTTTCGGAAATCATTTTACGTTCTCTTTCAGCTAACGAGGCAAAAATATGCAAAGTAAAGTTATCAACTTCCTTAAAGTCAGCGCAAATAAATTTAACTTTACTCTCCATTAAAGAACTAATAAAGTAAACATTCCTTGATAACCTGTCTAATTTAGCTACTACTAATGTTGCTCCATGTAATTTACAAGTATCAATAGCTTCCATAAGCATAGGTCTGTTGTTTTTCTTACCTGATTCTACTTCTGTGAACGATTTAATTACAATTCCATTGTCGGTAATTTCCTTTACAGCTTTCTCTTGTGCTTCAAGCCCTAGTCCACTTCTACCTTGTTCTTGGGTACTAACCCTAAGGTAAATACAATATTTCTGTGTCATAATTTGTTTGTTTTATTAGGCAAAGTTAAAAATGTAATATAGAATAACTAATTATATTTTTTTAATTCAATACTTTTATTATTTTCTCATCTCGGATAGCTTGTTCAAACTGTTCTCTTGTTCTTGAAAATAGCTTTCCTTTTACTACAAACTCTACTCTTGGGTTCTTTCCGTACCAGATGTCTTTTATTGTTAAATCGTAGCCATCGCTTGTTTGGTAGTTTCCTTGTTGGTGTATTGTTACTTTCATAATATTAATCCATTTGTCTAAAGTTTATTTCCATACTTACTAATACTCCTTTTACATCACGAATGTATTCATCAAAGAGTTCTATTGCTTCGTAATTACTTTGTCGGTACTCTTGGTGGGTTACTTTTCCGTTAGTTTCTTCTCTAAATTCGTAGTTTTCTTCATGTTTTTCAAGGAAGTACTCGTATCTGTTGTCGTAGGTTGTTATTGATAAATGTCTAATATTCATATTTTTATGTTTGTTTTATTTAAGAATTTGCTGAATTGTAATTGTAAATATAGTTATCACAAGATTTTTTTGCATCATATTCGCTAGTAAAAGTGCCTAAATAAATTGATTTACCTTTTATGTATATTCTAGCAGAATATTTTTTCTTTCCAACCTTGTAAACTCCTTTAAATTTAGATGTTTTTTGCTTTTTATTATAAACTATATCTTCAAATCTGTTTTCTAAAATACATTTTAAAGCTGCTTCTTTCCCTAAGTAGGCTTCATATTCCGAGTTGTAGCGACCTATATGTAAAGTTTTCTTATTATGATATATGCTTGCTACCCATTTATTATTATCTTTATCATAGCTAACACCCTTATAAACACTTGTTTTATTATACCCACATCTATTTATAATTTCGGCATTAGGATTTGATAGTACAGCCTGATAAGCATTGCTAGCATCAATCTCGTTAATAAACCCGCCTATAAACCTATACTCCCCACCTATATTTATTGAGGCTCTCCACTTCTTAGTGCTTTTATTCCAAGTAACTCCTGTATATTTACTAGAATGAGGCTTACTTTTCAAACTTGTGTTTTCTCTTGTTGTTACTATTTCTAAATTTGAAACTCTATTATTGTGCTTATTAAAATCTTTATGATTTACAACTAAATCAAACCCGCATGGGGTATGCCCTAAAAATGCCATCGCTACTAATTGATGTCCACGAACCAATTTAGACTTTCTGTACCCTGCCGCTAGACTATAACAAACATATTTTCCTTCTTTTGCATACCCTTTTAATAACGACCATCTTCCATATCTAAAACTTCTAACTCGCCCCTCTGAACTTACTTCATATTTTAAGTATCCAAAATCTATTGGACGCCATTCTTCTGTTTCTATCATATTACCCAATTATTTCTTGTACTATTTTAAATCCCATAGTTGTAGCTAAATACTCTTTGCACTTCTCTTCAATTTCTTCTAAAATTTCATAAGAACTTTCTTGCTGACTCTCTATATGTTGAGGAGTTAAGTCTTTACTATTTTCAAACGCTTTATCTAGTATGGAAACTAAATAATCTTGCTCTATAAAAGCGTCCATAATTAACTTTACGGTTTTTTTGTTTAACATATTTTGATAGTATCGAATATACTCTGCGTTATGAGCAGCCGCTTTTAATACAGAATGGAACGCTACTAAAGCTACTCTAATATTGTTCATTCTTTTTTCTTTTTCTTCTGCACTTAAATTTCTAATTTCTAGTTTTGTTAGCGGTGCTTCTCTTTTTATTTTATTTTTCATGGTTTTTGTTTTCTAAAATTCTAATTGTTTTTGTAATATTTAAAAAGGAGGTGTATATTCATCATTATCATCAAAGGTATTTTCGGTACTAGGGGCTATAAAATTGTATTGTACAGGTTTAACTTCTCTAATTTTAGCTACAATACCATCTGTTGCAGATTCTTTTAGCCAACTAACATTCTCTTCGGTAGTACCTTCTATTGAATATCTTCCGCTTTGTTTGTCGTAAATTTGATTTACCGAACCTGTTTCGCCCCAATGATTAAACTTAACTTTTTGAACAAGAACAGTAGTAATATTAGTATCAAAGTTACGATAAACACAAATACCTACATCGGCTTTATTATAAAAGTTAGCAGAACCAGCAATATCGTAAAGTGTAGGAACTTCATAGCGTAATCCATCAACTGTTTTACGCATTTTTGTAGGATGTGCCACTAAGAAGCAATGCACGTTATTTAATTCGCAGAAATCGGCTAATTTGTCTAATTGTTTTCCAATATATCCTGTTGAGTCTTCCTTATGTTCAAGCTTGTTCCAAGCATCTATTACAAAACAGTCAACTCCTTTTGTTAAAATAATTCTCTTGACACTTGCTAAAATACTGTCTAAAGTAAAGTCTTTTTCAGGTTTTATAAACCATATTTTGTCTTTAACGTATTCTTTTACAATATTCATTTCGTTAAATGTCATTCTGTTTACGCCATCCCACCATTTTCCTGTAAACAATCTTGCAAGTTTACTAAAATGTAATTTTGTAGGTTTATTTTCAGGAGAATAGTAAGCAATTTTCCATTTCTCGCTAATATTAAGCCTTACTAGCCAATCATCTAATAGTGAGGACTTCCCGTGAGAAGGCACGCCTGTAATTATTGTTAAATATCCTTTATGGAAACTAACTAGCTTATCAATTTCATCTATTCCAACCTTAGCACCGATAGGCAATCCATTGTGATAAAAGTCATCAATATCATCGCTTATGTCGGTTACAGTAAAAACTCCTTCTATTGGAAACTCAATTTTATTGGATATAGCATCTAAAATACCTTTATATCCCTCTTTTTGTAAGCAGTCATTAGCATCTTTATAATCTCCAAAAACTACATAGTCACAATTTTCTTTTCCTAAACGTAATGACAAGTCTTCTCTTAACTTCCTACCTGCAATGTCATTATCTGTTGAAATGTGAAACCTCTTTATATGCGATATACGCTCATAACTATTGTCAAGGTATAGTAAGTTATTACTTGACAAAGTTGCGCCATTAGGAACGCTTAAAACATTAACTATGCCCGATTGGTGTAAAGATAAGCAATCCATTTCTCCTTCAACTATGTAACATTCGTCAAAATCTTTAACGCTATCTAAGTTAAAAAATATTAGTTCTGCATCTTTTGAAAGTTTAAAGTTCTTTTTAGCGTCACGATATTTTACGTTTATTAGTTCGCCATTACGAAAGTAGGGGAACAAACAAGCGTTCATTTCTTTGCCTACTTGTGGCATCCACTCTAACTTATCAACTATTTTAAAATGATTAATAGTTTCTTGGTTTATACCTCTGCCTTCAAACCACTTAACAAGGTTTTCACTAGCTCCCGTTTTGTTTATTGCTACTGGTTTTTTGTATTCTACTTTTTGCATTTGTTGATAATCATTAGGTAATCCGCCTTTCCACCCACAATGAGCGCAGTTCCAAACTTTTTTGTCTAAGTTTACGCCTAAACATTTGTCTTTTTTCTTCTTTCTAGTGTGGCTACACTCTGGGCAAGTAGTAGTTATTTCTCCTGCTCTTTTGCCTTGTGGAATATCTATTCCGTAATCTGAAAATGTTTTCATCGTGGGAATATAGATACGTTTTTAGCGTTATTCTTTTTTAGCCAATACATTAAACTTGGCATATCGTTATACTGTGGTTGTTCGGTGTTATTAAACTTTTGCATAATACCATCTAAAATTATTTGCTGTAATTCGCCAAGAGTAAGTTTAGGGTATTCGTTTTTAATAAAACTAGCTGCAACAATTATTTGCTCTCCCGTACTATTGTTGTTTCTGATTGAATTAAGCAGCGTAACAGCTTGTGCTACCTCATTTATTGTTGAGGAACATAATTGCTTGTTGTTGTCCAATTGCGCTAATATCGCTTGTTTCTGTGTTGTTTCTAATGATTTCATTTGTCCAAGATTTGTTGTTAAAAAATGTTAAAGGGTTTTTTCTATATTTTTTTTCGGGAGTAGATTTTAAATAGTCTGGCAAGTAATTTATTATTTTCTCTTTATCTGCTTGTGAAATATTATTCCACGCTTTCTCTGATTTAGGTCTATCTATTTTTTTATCATAGGCAGTCCAAAAATCTTCAAAAGTTGGATAAACATCTAAATCTATATGTTTACTTGTTTTTTGTTTATTATCTTCTTCTTTACTTAGTAGTTGCTTGTTATCCATGTGTGGTTCATCCGTTGACGGTTCAACCGTGCATGGATAACAAGTACGTGGTTCAGTCGTAGATTTAAAAAAAGGTTGCGGATTTTCAGTATGTGGTTCACCGTTAAAAGGCACGTCATATACTATATGGTTGTATTCAAAAATTCCTAAACTATTCTGTTTTTTTAAAGATAAAATATAACCACTTTCTTGTAGTTCTTTAAATACAGTGTTTAATTTATCCTTTCCTACACCAATCCTTTTATATAGCTGCGTTTTATATATCACCCAATTATGGGGTAACGACAGTAAATGGCAGAGAAGCCCTATTGCCTCTAATGACAGTCCAATTTTTAATACCTCATTAGAAAGTACTAAATAATTAGATGCGTGCTTTGATTTAACTATACTCATTATTGTATATGGCTTGTTAGGGTATTAATTAATTTCTTTATATCTTCAGTATTAAGTTTTACCGAACATATTTTAGAAGGGAAGTAAGTGTCATCTTGAATAAAAATTAGAACGGTATTATTATCTGATTTTATTAGTTCTAATTTACTTTTTTTTGAAGTAAAAATTGATTTTGCCATAATTCTTTAAAATTTTAAACTTTTAATTGGTAAAAATTACTTTGACTTAATTAAAATAGTCTTTCCTAATTTAACTGCATCTAATGTCTTTCTTGAAATTGCTTGGTATATAGCTTGTACGCTAACCCCTTTTTCTTTTGCGTATTCTAATACGCTTTTGTAATTATTTATGTTTTCCATGTGGCAAATGTATATTTAATATTTTAAATAGCAAGTTTTATTTTAAAATTATTTATATTTTATATGATTACTAATACTTTATTTTTTTTAACCACCATTTTCTTCTCTACAAAAGTATAATACCTAATGGTATAATTACATTAATTTAATTTAACTTGTTATTTAGTTAAATATCATTACTTTTGCGATATGAAAGATTACATATTGCGCTTTGAATTTTACGGAAGGAAGATGAGTACAAAAGTAAGAGCATACAACATTAAAGATGCTAAACGTCAAGTAAATGACAGATTAAATTTCATTAGCATAGAAGATATTACAGAACCCGATTTCTCGGCAGATGATATGCTAAATAACATTAAGAACTTATTCGGATTTAAATAAACAAATAATATATGGCAAACAATGGAGTATCGAGGTGGGCGATTTACGAGGAAGCAATTAAAGATATTATTCTTGAAACTAATTTAGAATCAGACACCGAAATTGCAAGACAGGTTTGTCAGAAATTAAAGTTTACATTAGAGTTTAAGGAGTTAAGAGAATTTAGGAAGTATGTTTATAGAAATAAACGAAGAATATTAGACGACCATGAAGGAATTTACGATGCAACTAAAGGATTAGATGTAGACTTTGGAAATGTTAAACACATGTGGCTTAAAAACAAAACCGCAAGTTTATTTGTTAAGAATCCTAATTTTGTAAAGCAAGGCGAAACAGCACCTAAAGAAATTGATTTCTTGTCAATATTTAAGGATAAAATAGAACCAATTAACTTATCTCCTACACCAAGTAAAATAAATGGTTTTGATAGGTTTATTTATACCGATGTCCACGTTGGAATGTGTGTTGATAAAGATGGTTTTGCATTATACGAAGGTAAGTGGGACGAGGAGGAGTTAAACATAAGACTTAAAATAGCTATTGATTGGATATTGAACCATAAAAAGTTTAATACATTGTTTATCAGCGATTTAGGTGATTATATGGACGGATTTGATGGACTTACAGTAAGAAGAGAACACCATTTACCGCAGAATATGGATAATCAAACTGCCTTTGATGTTGGATTGAGGTTTAAAATTAAAATGATAGATAGTTTAATTCCTTATTACGATAAAATTGTTTGCAATAATATTACGGATGACAATCATTCTGGCTCTTTTTCCTATATTGTTAATTCAGCATTTAAGGCTTACATTGAACTAAAGTACCCTAATGCTGTAACAGTAAACATACAGCGTAAGTTCATGGATTACTATATGGTTATGGATAAATTCTGTATAATTGAGTGTCATGGAAAAGATGGTGGGACTATGAAGTTTGGTTTAAAACCGCAAATAAATGACAAAATTATCAAGACTATATCACATTTTATTGACCAAAATTATTTATCTAAAAAAGGAGTTATAATAGAATTTGACAAAGGAGATAGCCATCAATCGCTTATAGATAAGTCTTGCAGTACAAAGTTTCAGTATCATAACTTTCCAAGCTTTGCTCCTCCAAGTAACTGGGTTAAAACTAATTTTCAGAATAGTATGAGTGGCTTTACCTTTAGGAACTATTATACCAATGGACAAGTTAGTAATCACGATTATATCTTTTAATCTATGATTATTCCATCCTCCTTTAATATGTTTGGACACACAATAACTGTAAAGTACGATAACAAGTATTGTGCAGAAAACGAGTGTTATGGTGAATTTATATATTGGGAAAACACTATTGTACTAGCAAATAAATACAAAACAGAAAAAACTTGGAGGAAATATAAAGAATCTATAATTGAACATACTTTTTATCATGAATTAGGGCATTGTGTATTATATTATACAGGCTATGCTGATTTATGGTTAGATGAAAAATTAGTAGATTTAATAGGTGCGCTATATCATCAATACGAAATAAGTAAAACAATAGAAACGAATGGAAAACGAAAAAGAAAAAGTAGAAGTAACCAGATTTGAGATTATAAATCATGCAGATAATGATAAGCCTATTGGTAGATTATTAACTATGAAAAAAATATATGGAGATTTTCAATAAGTAGAGGTTCAATATCAAGATGGTGGTAAGACTATTAAAGTATTCTTGAGGTAGTTATTATGATAGAAGCTAAAGAAAAAGCATTAGAAATATTTAACGAGCATTATTTTTACTTGAGAGCGAATCTAATGCACGATGAAGATGCTAAAGAAGATGCAATAGAATGTGCTTTAATTACAGTAAATAGAATCTGGAAAGAATTAGAAAACGAAAGAGTATTTGAAATGTACGATTACTGGCAAGAAGTTAAGAACGCACTAGAAAATATATATATTTAGGTATTTTAGTAAGCACATCAGTTCAAAACTGACATCTGAAATATAAATCATAATTACTAATTAAAAAGATTTAATTAGTAATTATGAATTATATTTTTATTTTTGTGATATGAAATTAATACTAATAACAATAATTATATGGGAAATAGTTAAAAACTATGTTCCTAAATTGTTTCATTATTTTTTAAATAAAATGTAACATGACACGCAAAGAAACCATATTAACACTAAACAAAGAATATAGGCGCATCTGTAATGCTTATATAGAAGAGTTTGTGAAAAAGCAAAAGATTAGTTTTGACTATAATATGGCACAAGAATCAGGAAATACCGTAAGATACTTTGAGCAATATTATTTTAACGTACAAGATATTATATTTGATTTGACTAACAACTGCGCTAAAGGGTTAATTTACAGGTGGCAACAATATAATATTAAGAACGATTGCCAATGGACTTATTCTCAATACTGCAAAGGGTTAAGAAAAAGACATAAACAAATAGAAAATATTGAAGAACCTTGTCAAGTAACATTAACACACAATGGAGTAGTAATAAATAGATAAAAAAACAAATAAACACATGAAATCAAAACAAGAATTTAACACACAAGAAGAGTACAGAGAATATTTATTCCAGTACTATTGCCCAACTTGCTTACTATCTGTTAGCCAAAGTGCGCTAGGCGGAGTTAATCAGTACATTGCTGCTACTAACTTAGCTAAAGACCTAGTAAATGCAGTAGCACCCTTAGAAATGGATATTCCGCACCCAATGAAAACAAGTAGAGAAGAAATTTTAGGAAGAATTATTCCTCAACAAGAATTTGATAAAGTAGTAGAAGCTAATAGAAAGTGGTACGAACTACACAGAGGAACAGGGAGTAATAAAGTAGTAGTTACGAACCCAGAAGTTGAGGGAGATATGTCGTAATGGCTAAAAAGGTAGAAAAACAAAGGTTTAAAATTGACTTTATAGAATTTTGTTTCCTCGTGGAGGCGTGCATACCGCCAAGACCGATTGCTCGTGCAATGTTTTGGCATAATGTAATAAACGAGTATTACCACGAACTTACGACAAACGAAAGAGTAAAGCTATACGAATGGATAAATAGAAGTTATTCTATGCAACACGCTCTAGAACTCAATAACGAAGATGCTATTGAGTTTAACTTACGCTACGACCCTAATAATCAGTATGAGGTAAGAACTGAATGTGAAGGCAAAGAAGAAACCGTACAAGCCTACAAAGATGGAGATAAGTACTATGTAAAAATTAACAAATGGATTTCACCAGAGTTTATAAAGGAAGTAATAAAAACAGAATGGAACAAGGAAAATTAAAAATAACATTTGAAACAGACAATGTAAAGCACTTAGCTGTTATGAGTGATTCTGTAGGACTAGAAGAAATATACAACGCAGTAAACGCAATGCTGATAGGTATGACTTTTCATCAAGAAACAATAAACAATTACATTTTAGAATTAGCAGAGAGTATAGAAAATAAATAAAAAAAAATTATGAACAAAATAGAAAGAGCAATTTACGATGTTAAGTTATTAATTAAAGACAGAGAGTATAAAATATTAGTTGCAGAAACAGAACTTAAATCTTTAAAAGTACAACTTAACACTTTAATAATAATTGAAGAAGACCAATCCATACCTTACGAAACATTTATTAACAAATAAACTATGACACCAATATACTTTCAACCAAAAGGAATTAGACCTCAATTTTGTGAGGTAGGTATGATTTCAGATACAGACCCTGATTACATTTGGTACTTAAATGAACCTTGTAAAATTTTAATTAGTGAAGTTAAAATCATAGACAACGGAGAAGTATTTTATAATAAAAAAACTAGAAACCACGAAGTAATAAAATGGAAATAGAAGTATGATAATAAAAATAAAACACTATGAAACAGTTGTTGAAATTGAAACAAAGGATAGCACAAGCGAAACACATAACAACGAAAATATTTTAAAAATAGTAAAAGAAGTTTTTATACAAATTACAGAAGTAAAAAAATGAAACTACCAATATTTAAGCAACTCCTTAGTAAAATCAAAAAGACAGATGATACTATTGACATATTATACAAATACATTGACATAACAAATGTTACAGAGGAATATAATTCTATAATAACACTTTTGTTAGAACATTACTACGGAGAAGAAGCTAATGAATGGATAGGCTGGTATTTGTACGAGAAAGCAGGTCGTAAGGATATAAAAGCATGGGATAAGGATAAGAAAGAGATATGCAGGAACGAGAAAGAACTTTGGGAGTTATGTGAACAAGCAAGAGTTGTAAAGCTTGATTACGAACCAAAAACCCCAATGACAAATAAACGAAGAGCAGAACTAATGGAGGAGATGAAAAAAATATTTGTAGATTAAAAAGATTTAATTAGGAATTTAATTCAAAAGACTTAGATTTGCTCTTGTGTTAATTGGAAATAGTTCTCATAATGCTATTTCAAATAAATTTGTTTTGTAAAAATTCCTTCAATTAATTTTGAGGGAATTTTTTTTAAAAATAAATTAGAATAATTAAATTATTTGCGTATATTTGCAAAACATAAATAAGTATTAGGCAATGTGAGAGTTGATTGATACTTACTAAAATTTAGCAATAACTAAATTAAGCCCCTTTTATCTCTCACTAATTGGGGCTTTTTTATTTAATTATGACTGATTTAGAAAATAAAGAACATAAAAAAGAATATCGTAAAATTAACAAAGAAAAAATTAAAGAATATCAAAAAGAATACAATAAAGAATATCTTTTAAAAAACAAAGAAAAAGTAATTGAATATATGAAAATATATCGTTTAAATAATAAAGAACATATTAAAGAAAATAATAAAGAATACTATCAAAATAATGCAGAAAAACTTAGCAAAAAGCAAAAAGAATATAATCAAAAAAATAAGCAGCAGCTTAATGAAAAAGCAAAAGAATATTATCAAAATAACAAAGAAAAACTTAGCAAAAAGCAAAAAGAATATAATCAAAAAAATAAGATAGAACGTAATAAAAACTTAACCAACAGAAGAGAAACAGACTCATTATTTAAATTAAGAACGAACATAAGAAATTTAATTTATATTTCAATAAAAAAGCAAGGGTATTTAAAGCAATCAAGAACATTTGAAATACTTGGGTGTGAATATGAAGATTTTAAATTACATCTCGAACGACAATTTACCAAAGGAATGACTTGGGAGAATCAAGGAGAATGGCATTTAGACCACATTTATCCTGTTTCACTTGCAAAAGATGAAGAAGAGTTAATTAAACTAAACCACTATACAAATTTTCAGCCTATGTGGGCAGCAGAAAACATAAGTAAAGGGAATAGGATAATAGCAAATACCCAAATTAAATTAATATAAACCATTCAAAGATTTTTGTAAAAGAGAAGTAAGGACTTACTAGCGTTAAAAAAATTTAATTAGAATCATTCTAAACAATATTTTATATTTGCATTATGGAAGAAGAATTAAAAAAAATAGAATTGGAAATATTTCTAAGAAATAGAGAGTTTACTCAATTAGCATTAGAAACAAAAGATGCAATAGAAGAAGCGGACTCATTAGAAACTTTAAAAACATGGTTCAAGGGTACAGTAAACGAATTAGGATTAGATAAATATTTTGGGTTTTAGAATAAATAATTAACTAATATTAATGTAATTTAAAACTAATATGTTATATTTGTGCCTTAAAATTAGATTTAGTATTATGGGTTTACCATTAATTATACCAATAGTAGGAGCAGCTATGCAGGGACTAGGCGCACTTGCATCTTATCAGAGAGAACAAGCAGCCAAAGCACAGGCTGACCAACTAGCAGGACAACCATTACCCGAATACACTCCAACAGCACAAACTAACGAGCAATTTAGAACAGCTACTGCTGGAGTAGCTAATCCACAAGGATATAGTGGAGCAGAAACTTCTAAATTTCAAAATAGACTTGCTCAAATACTTGCTACACAACAAGCCAACGCTCAAAACATGGGTGGTGGAGGAGTTGCAAGAGCGATTGGTGCAATAGGAAATGCTAGTGCAATAAATTCAAACGCTGATTTTGCTGCATCTGATGCTAATTTAAACAGAGGGCAAAGAAACATAGCTCAAAGTAGATTAAGCAACATAGTAAATCAAATTCAAGGCATGAAAAATCAAAATACTTCTTATGCAATGAATAGGAGAGCGCAAACAGAACAAGCATTAGGAAATGCTATAAGAAGTAATCGTGACCAATGGCAAGGTAGTTTAATGAACATGGGTGGAGATTTATTAGGAGCAGGGTTAACATCAAGAATAGGCATGGGTGGCGCAACAACCGCAACTCCAGCAGAAAGCGCAAGCTTAGGAGGAAGCTTAGGTAAAACTTATTTAAGTACAGGCAGTAGAATGAACTTACCAAATAGATTTAGAAATGCAACCTATACAGCCCCAACTCCTAATTATGGAAATGGTGTAAATATGGGTGATGATTATGGAGATGCAGACCTTATAAATAAATACGGAGGTTAATAATTATGGCAGAAGACGTAACACTAGGGCTTGGAGGTATATTAGGCGAAAGCACTAACTTAAAACCTATAAATGACAGACCTTTTACAAGAGCAGCACAACAAGAATTATCTTTAGGACTAAAAGCTAAAGCTGATGAAGCTAAACTAGCTGCTGAAAAAGCTAAGGTAGATAGGGAGTATATGAATATTATTAAACCTATTTCTACTGGCAATACAATAATTGATGCCAATATATCAAAAAGATATAATGAATTTATGGCAAACAAAGATTACAATAGCTATCAAAAAAGGAATGAACTTGGTAATTTTATGGCTAATCAACAATCTCACGCAAAAGGATATGATGATTTTACAAATGCAGTAAAAAAAGGAGATATACTTGTAAGCCCAGAAGATAAGCAAAATATTATTACAAGAAATTACGAAGCCTTATCTAAAAGTTCCGATTTTGCTAAAAACCCTGAATCTAATTTATACGAACCTATTTCATATCACCCTAATTATGATATAAATAAAATGTTAAATACTGCTTTTACATGGAGTGGAGACACCCCTTTAAATACTGCTGATAGAAAATTATCATCAATAAAAGGTAGTGATTACGCAAGTATAGCAGTTGCACCAGAAATTGTTGATAATGAAATAAACAAATTACTTAAAGATGAACATTTTATGGCTAATTACTTATTAAAAAATAAGGAAAAAGTTAATAAAGAAATGGTTGACAGTAAAGTAGATTTACGACAAGCTGAATTTAATTTAATTAAAAAAGAACACGCTCCTGATTTTAGAGTAGAAAGAAATATTAAAGACTTCCCTAAAGCAAGTGGTGGGTTTAATTTTAATTTTGGTGGCGGAGGTTCAATTGGCAGTAACGGTATTGAAATGAAACCAGACCCTACTAATATTGGGCTGATAAATATTAACAAAATAGTAAAAGAAGGTAAAGAGCCAGAAGTGTTAAGCGCAACAATACTTGACAAGAATGGCACATCTCATAATTTTGCTAAAATAGAAGGATTCAGAAGGATAGGGCAAGATAATTATCAAGTAATAGGTTCTATCAAAGAAGGCGGTTCTACCGTTGAGCAAACACCAAAAAACATTAGCGGAGAGCAGTTGGCGAAATCAGTAGGAATGAGTAAGGATGCTTTAGAAAAGTTCCCTATTTCATTTGATTATGACAAAGAGATGGCTGCAAGAGAAAAAGGTTTCAATATATATGTCAAAAAATATCCAAAAACAGCTAATAAATCAGGTGAATTAGAGCCTACTACTATGGAATCATTGTATGGCGACCCTGATATTACAAAATACATATCGTATAAACCAACAGCACCAACTGTAAAAACAGTAGCACCACAAGCAACAACTAAACCTCAATCAGCAAGTAAAACAATGACAAGTGCTGAATACAGAAAATTAAGCCCAACAGAAAGAGCCGCATTTAAAACAAGCGGAGGTAAAGTAGAAGGATAAAAATATGCCAGATAAAATAAAAGAAGCATTTACAGCTATAAACGACAAAGAGTTATTTTTAGACGAGCAAGACTTTAGGGATAATGTAATAAAAGACCCTAAAGGAACATTTGAAGCATTGAATAATTATGGTAAAACTAAAGGGTTTTTTTTAGATTACGGAGATTTTGAAAGTGCTTTAGATTTAAAAAAAAAAGTACCTTCCGTACCAACTTTTTCAACAAGTTTGGAAGAGGTTATTCAGCCTTTACCAAATGGTGTAAAAGAAATTGCTCAATCTCCATTAACATCGAACTTAAAATCGGAAATACCGACATACATTGACCCTACAAAACCTTTAAAAACTAAAGATGTTGTAGATGTAAATGCCGAGAAAAAACCTTTTGATAGCAATGTAATAAGAGAACAGCGTAAGCAAAGAATGGGTACACATAGTAGCAACTTAATGGCTGCCATTGTAAAAGAACCCGACCTATACACTAAGAAAGCATCTACTTCTCATTACGGAACACAGTTTGTACCCGAAACGCCTAATATTGAAAACATATCAAAGGCAATAGATGTATATGCCGACAAAATAAAAAGAACTACTGGCGAAGATATTACTACTTACGATAAACAATATTTAGTAAATAGTGTTGCTGAACAAGTAAAACAAAGAAAAGATATTGCAGAAGCAGCATCAAATGCAAGTTTAAGGGCAACAAATAGAAAAGAATTACCATCATACGCTTACACAGGGGTAACTAATAATAAAGGAGAAGTATTAACAAAAGGATTTTTTCAAGAAGCAAACGAAAAAATAATCAACGAGCAAAATAAAGAAGTTAATAATTATAAAATCAATTCTCAAAACTTAACCAATAAAGTTGCATTAGAAGTAGCACCCGAAGTAAATGCCTTAAAACTTGATGTTAAAAGCAAAGCAGAAATGTTAAACCAAGAGGTTGCAACTGCTTTTAATAAATCATTTGAAGAAAAAGACAAAGCACTATACGCTCAATATAATCAATTAGTTCAAAGCGGACAAATGACACCAGAAGTAGCAAACGGTGCATTAAAAATAAAAAGAGAAGAATTACAAAAGCAAACACAAGACGAAGTAACTGCTGCCTATGCGCCTAAATTTGACCAATTAAATAAAGATGTTAATTTAAAATCAAAAGATATTCAGAGTAGGTACAATAGAAACTATTTAGCAAAAGCAAACTTACTAAAAGAAGCTACTGATAAGAGATTACAAGAAATAGCCCAAAAAAATATGGTAAATATGCCAAAGGGGTATATGGAAAAATGGGGTAAAGATTTTCAAGAAAGTTTATCTGAAATAAATAAAAAAAATATAAATCAAGCATATTTAGAAGCCAAAAATACACCAATGGCAGTAAGAATGTCAAAAGCTATAACAGCAGGTTTTGGCGATGTATTAGGCTCAATAGGTGGTGCTATGTCTTTTGCAGGTTTAGATGCAAGTGCAGTAAACGATGTAGTTATTAAAACTGCAATGCAAAACGAATTAGCAAGTGGCGCATACTATCAAATTAAAGACGAGGAGTCAAAATTAAAAGGAAATAAATACGAAAACTTTGGAGAAAAACTTTTAGACCCTTCATGGTGGATTGACAATGGTGTTCGTTCTGTTCCATTTATGTTAGCAACTATGCCAGTAGGAATAGCAGCAGGTTACGGAACAGGAACTTTGGTTAAAATGTTAGGCGCAAGTAAAAGAGCAGCAGCTATTTCAAGTGCAGTAGGTGGTGGTGCTGTAAGTTGGTTAGGAGAAGCAACACTAGAAGCAGGAAGTGCATTTAACGATGCTTTAAAACAAGGATATTCAGAAAAAGATGCTGGAGAAATAGCAGCAAGAACATACGAGAATAACTTATCAACATTACCTTTAAGTGTGTTTCAAATGATGCCAGTATTTAGTAAAGCGTTTAACTTTACTAAAGCTTTTGCAATGGAAACAGTTTCAGGGGGAGCAGAAGAAATATTACAAGGTTGGTCACAAGCACAAGCAAACGCATCAGCACAAGGTCAAGACGTAAGTATATTTGAATATGCTAAAACTCCACAAGCATTAGAGGAAGGAACTATTGGAGCAGCAATGTCATCGGGAATGGCACTATTTGCTTTAGATAATACTCCTAATATTGACAAACAAATATCTGCATTAATGAGTTCTATAAGCGTAGGTGGCGAACAACACGCAAGAGCAGTATTAGATATAATGAACAAGAATAAAGCCATTACAGATGTTCAATATAAAGAAGCTAATTTACAGTTAGACTATATAATGAATGGTATCGAAAGTGTTCAAAACTTTAACGTAGATGATAACGTGAAGGTAGGATTAGTAGGTAAATTTGCTAAAATAGGCAGAGCAAAAGCTATGCTTACAGATGATGAAAATGATTTGGCAAGTCAAGCTGCAAAAGAAATGATTGCAGAACAAGAAAAAGAGATAAAAGAAATTTTAAAAGGAACTACTCCTTTATATTTAGTATTTGAAAAAGGCAATCCAATACCAACAGCAGCAAGTAAAGAGGATTTTATAGCAATATTAAAAGACCCAAAATTAAGAGAGCAATTTACATTACAAGCAATAAACGATGATAAATGGCAATCACAAGTAGATAAAGTATATAAAACAGAAACACCAACAGTTAGTGAAGAAACTTCCCCTTCGGAAGTTACTGCAATAACTGACATAAATCAAGAACAAACAAATGCAGAACAAGAAATTACTCCAACAACTCAAACCACTATTACACCAAGTAGCGATATTAGTAGTAAAGTACAGGCATCTGGTAATGTAGAACAAATTGATTTAGATTTTGAAGGAAAACCTAATAAATTTTCAGATATTACATTAGAAGATAATAACCAATTCGATTTTGAATATGAACTAAAAAAATCGTTAGGATTTGAAGGCAATCAATCTTTTAGTGGATATAAAGGTATGGGAAAAATTGGAGATAACGGAACTGAAATTGTTATTAGGGTTAAAGACCATACTGCAAATCCCGATAGAATAGATGCAGAAATGGATGAAGATTATGGTGATACTAAATTGTTTATTAATGTAATTCCTTACGAACAAAAAGGTTTTTTTGATAAATACGATAGAGAAGGATTGGTAAATATTTATATTAAAGAAGGCGATACAGTTTCTGATATAAAACAAAAAGTAAAAGATGCAATAATAAACTATAAACAAAATGATAAAGAAAACATCACAGGGTTACAAAGTAACCAGCGAGAAGGGCAAGAACCTAAGCAAACCAAACCTAACGAAAACAGAAGCGCAGAAGAGATTAGCGCAAGTGGAAATGTTCAAACATATGAAGAAAAAGTAGAACCCCTACTATCTAAAGAAACACCCAAAGCAGAAGTTGGAGATATTTCAAAGGAAGATGAGAATTACAAGCAATCAAGGGAGGTTACAGAAGCGGTAAGCAAAGAAAATCCTGAGGCAAGTGTATTAATACATCCTAAAGGAGAAGATTTAAGTTTAACAGCAGTATATGTAGGAAAAGAAAAAAGAGGTCAAGGAATAGGCTCAAAAGTACTTGAAAGCGTAAAAAGGCAAGCAGATAAATTAGGTAAAAAAGTAGTTTTAGATGCTACTAAAGAATTAGACGAGGAAACCGACTTAGAGAGATTAGGAAATTTTTATGAAAAGAATGGATTTGTAAAAGTTGGTGAAAATAAGTTTGAATACAATTCAAAAGAAACACTCAAAGAAGAAAGTAAACCTATAACCTTACCAACAGAAGATAAAAGTAAAGAGATAGCTTTACAAAAGGAAAGTGAATCAGAAATTATAGATAAGATAAACGCATTTCCAAGCAGTTCCAATACTTTTGACCAATCATTAAAAGAATCAATGCTAGAAAACCCTCAAAGAGCAAAATTGGCTTTTGAGTTAAGAGATTTGGCAAGTAAAGTATGGGAAATGGATTTAGACCCAACAGGGAAAAATATAAGTTCATTATCAATGTTTTTTTATGGAGATGCCAATAATGCTACTGAATTTTTAGAAGGTCAAATAAAAGACGCTAATAGTTCAATAGAGCGAATGAAAGGGCAAATATCAAGGTTAGGTAAATCAAAATCTGACCAAAGTTTAATAAAAAGTTATGAAGAAGACATAGCTAGTAGAGAAAAAGCTATTAAAAAATACAAACAATATTTAACCCCCTCACCTACCACAGAAAACCTTAAAGGTGAAACCACCGAGAAGCCTACTACCAAAGAAGTTACTCCTACTGAAAGTCCAGTTTTTGATGATAAAAACATGACAAAAGAGGGGGGAGAAATACCACAACAAATAATAGACAAAGAAGGCGAAAAAGAATACTTAGCTATCGTTGGCGATAACGGATATAAATATGCAATATCAATAGGTGAAGGTGTAAATCAAGGGCTATTAGGGAGAAAAGAGGATATAAAAAAGGCAGAAGCAGAATATAATGATAAAGGATGGTATATATCTTCGCAACTAGGAATTGATAATCTAATGAATGTTTTTGTTAAAAACAAGGAGATTCTAAACTATATAATAGATAAAAAATATCATAAGGAATTAGGCATAAAAACAACTGTTCAAGAAACGAGAACAGAAGCAAAAACTGAACAAACCAAAAAAGTAGTTAAAGACCTAAACACAGCAGAAGTAGAAGCGGTAGCAAAAGTTTTAGCAAGAGAAAATACTAAGCAAGGTAAAACCGAAGCTAAAAATGCTAGAAAAACCGAAGCAAGTAAATCAATTAAAGAAACACAAAACGCTGAAACAATATTAGCAATAACAAATAACTTAGATATGATTAGAGCCAAATTACTTGAAAGTGGCGACATAAAAACTATTGATTGTAAATGGGGCTAAATAACTATACTCGCAAAACTACAACAAACAAAAATAGAAAGCTATGCTAATTCAGCGTAGCTTTTTGTTTTTGTTGCAAAAAATAATACCTTTGTAATTATGAAATACGAAATACCAAAAAAAGCAATGAACATTGTTAATAGCCTAGCTAAACTAGAACTAGGACAAACATCATTTTATAAACGACTTGCTCAACAAGCAAACAAAAGCGGATTCCTATTAGCAGAAAAATATTTTTTAGCAGAAAGCAAAGAAGAGAGCGAACATTTTGACGGGTGGTTATCGTATGTAAACGGTAGAGGAAACGACTTCTGTATTCCAAGCGTAGAAGAATATGACATAGAAGCAAAAGACCTAACAGAACTTATAGAACTAAGCCTAGAAAAAGAAATAGAAGTAAGTATAGCCTACAACGAAGCATACAGCGAACTACTAAGCCTAGACGTACCAACAGCAATAAAAGCAATAGAGTACATTACTATTCAAACACTAGCAGTAGCAATATACAAAGATTACGCATCAGCACTAAGCGGATTAGATAAAAGCGGTCAGTTGGTAGCAGAACACTCAATTTTCGAGGAAAACTAAATATGGAAAGCGAATGCTGTGGAGCAGAAGAATGGATAGAAGATACAGGTATTTGCGGTTATTGTCGTGAACACGCTGATTGGATGGATACAGAAGAAGAATAACTAAATACATTACAATTTTAAAAATGCCCTCCATGCCTATCAACGATGCACACTTGGAGGGCTTTTTTGTGTTCAAATTAAAATATATATTTTAAAACATTTTACTTGCATACATAAATAATATATATTACATTTGTGCAATAATTAAATATATTATTCGATATGATTACAGAAGTAATAATGAAAAGAGAATTATTTGGGCAACAAATATCTCAAAAAAGCCAAAGTGAATTTTTTAGTGCAACCGATTTGGTAAGGGCAGGAAATAAATGGCGAATAGCAAATGGTTATTCTGATTTTAATTTAAGCCAATATTTAAAAGGGGTAAAAACATTAGAGTTTATAAACGAATTAGAAATAAAATATGGCAAAAGTTTTATTAATGGTAGAGGGAGAAATGCGCATACATGGGTACACCCTTTACTTTTTATTGACGTTGCATTATCTTTAAACCCAAAATTGAAAATTGAAGTGTATGAATGGCTTTTTGATAATCTTATAAAGTACAGAAACGATAGTGGAGATAGCTATAAAGAAATGTCAGCAGCGTTATTTACTAGGGTAAACAATGTTAGAGAATTTCAGCAGTATATCCAAAAAGTAGCAAGTGAAATAAAGGCTTCTTTAAGTGTAAAAAGTTGGGAAACTGCAAGTGAAAAGCAATTAAAGCAGAGGGATTTAATACATAACAGTATAAAACTTCTTTGTAGAGTAATGAAAGACACAGACTCTATTGTTAGAATTGCAATTGAGGAAAATATTAAATAAAATAATATGACAAACAAAACATACAAAATAGAAACTATCCAAGACATATTTGATGTTGTAACGGAAGAGAATTGGGAATTACTTTCTGCTGATATATGCCAAGTGCTTTACGATATTGCTAAGATAAAAAAAGTAGCAGAAAATCCTAAAGACATTAAGTGGGCAGAGTTCTTATGGACAGACGATGGAATAGTAGGACATAAGATTACTCTTGTGCCAAAAGAGGATTAAATAAACAAGCGGAGAAAACAAACAAAAAGAGTAAGCTACCTTAATTTCAAGGTGGCTTTCTTTTTGTTGTAAAAAAAGACTAAATTTGTTACTTTAAATAAACAAACGAAATGCCTTGTAACATAACTTTCACTCCTATTGGAAAAACAGAACCTATAACACTAACAGAACCAGAATACATAGTATTTCTTGCAACTCCTGATGAGAATGGAATAACTGAATACCAAAAACTAATTGATAGCGGAATAGACTTACCTCCAATAACCCCACCAAAAGCACCTAAGAAAGAAAACGCACCAAGTGAGGGAGGGAAGAAACTAATGAGAGGTGTAACAAAACAATTCCTAAAAGAAAACCCTAGCTTAGCAGAAATACTTTCAGAAGACGCTATTTACTACGACCAAATGCCTAACAAGCTTTCAGAAGCAGAAGCTAGAAAAATAATCGAAGTAACACCTATTGATTACTTAGAAAAAGGAATAAGAGATTTAAACAACGGAATGAATGGTGCTGTAAGAAACGTATTAGCACAATTAACAATAAAGGAGTACGATAGGATAGGTAGAAGCCAAGATGCAATAGATTTAAGAGAATGGCTAATAAAAGCTAATACCGATGCAGGTCAATTCACACAAGCATCGTTTGTAATACCAACTTTAAGTGCAGCAACAGAAGTATTTGCTGTAAGCCAAGCAATAAAAAAGATTAACCAAGAACGTGCTGAAAAAGATGGCAAACCTAAAAAGATTGCTAAAGAATTTAAAAAAGCTAACAAGGAAGCAGCAAAAGAAGCAGTAGAAAACGTACAAGGTAAATTAGAAAAATTTAGTCAAGCCCCTAATAGAAAATCGCCAACATACGGTTCTAAGAATAAGTTAGTAACAAAAGAGAATTACGATAAGTTATTAAAAGACTTAAATAAAATGACTTTTGCTGCTGCACTCCCTGTTCAATTAATACCAATAGGAGTTTATCATATAGAAGCAGGAACAAGAAACTTTGTAGCATTTAGCGAAGCAGTAATAGAAGCAGTAGGAGAAAAAGTTAAACCATATTTAAAAGACCTTTACAATAAAGCGGTAGAACAAGTAGATACAGAAATTAATGAAGCTAGGGGCAAAAAATGGAAAGATAAATTAGATGTAGCATTAGCAAAAGCCGATAAAAAAGGAATTGAAAAAGCAATAGCTAGCTTACAGAACGTAGCTAAAGAAGAAGGCTTATGGGGTAAGTATAGAGATATGGCTGCTAAAAGATTAAAGAATATTAGCCTAGAACAAGCAAGTTCAGACATAAGAGAAAACGCAGCATTAGAAGACTTTACTAACGGGCTTGTAAGAAATATGCAAGCAAAGATTATAGAAGCGTTACCTGCAAGCGAAAGAACAAGCAAACCACTAAGAAGTTCAATTGAAGTTATTGGCGATGCTTATAAAAACTTAGATAAATATGCTGACGTATGGGAGAAAACTAAAGCGGAGTTTCAAGAAAAATATAAAGATAACGAACAAGCATTAGAAGCTATTGACGCTTACTTTGGAGATATATTAGCAACACCATTTAGCCAAAAAGAAATTACTAAAGCGGTAATAAAAGGACTTAAAGAAGAAGGCGAAACTATTGCAAAAATAGCACAACAACACTATACTGTTTACGATGCAACCAAAAGAACCTTAATAGAAAAGTTAGTAAAAGAAGCAGGTTTGACAGAAGCACAAGCAAAAGAAATAGGCGAAGCTATAAGTAAAGAATTTGATAGATTAGCACTAGAGAAAAAACAACAAATACTAGCAACTATTTTTAGCAAAAAGGAACGTGGTAAAAATCAAGTAAAGAATTTAGAAACAGAGTTAATCAGATTAACAAACTTAGGTGCATTTACTGACGATGCTTTAGTGAAAGCTTATGCTGAAAAAATGGGGTGGGCAACATTAACTCCCGAAAATATAAAAGAAATTGAACGATTAGCAAGCATAGTAGAAAGAACTGCCGATGGATTAAAGAAAGCAAGTGCTATTGAAGATTTATTAGGATACCAAGCCAAACTTAAAGGAGTATCACTTATTGACGTAATGTTTTCTATATGGTACGCAAATTTACTAAGTGGGTATAATACACAGATAGTAAACGCTGCATCGGGATTGTATAATACCCTTTCGGTGTTTGGTGTAGCAGCATTAAGAAGACCTAAATCAGTTCCGTTCCTTGTAAATGGTTGGCTGAATGGTATAAAACAAGGTTTTTTTGAAGCCAAAAGCACACTAACAACGGGTTATAGTCCATTAAGAGGTAGGGTAGAAGTTCCTTCAACATTAGAACTATATCCATTTAAAGGTGGTGATTTTAACCCTGCTAATTATTTAAAATATGTAAGAAGAGTAATGGCAGCTACCGATGTACTTATAGCAGGTGGACTTAAAGAGATGAGAGCCTATCAATGGGCAAGAATGATGGCGGCAAACGATGGAAAGCTAGAGCCAAACGTAAACACAAGACAAAGAGCCTTAGAATATTTAAACAAAGATAACGATTCTGTAAATCACGCTAAAGAAACAGCAGCACTTGAATTACAAAAAGAAATAGAAGATATAAATAACGAGCCTATTAGTCAAAAAGAAAAAGATGCTAAAATAAAAAAAGCAAAGAATGATGAACAAAGACGTGTATTTGAATTAGTTGAAATGGCTAGAGGTACTGAAATAATAGAAGAAAGTGCCAATTTTGCAGCAAGGTCAACTTTCAATTATAAAACAGAAGGTGCTTTAGGTGGATTAGTAACAAGCATTAATAATTTTATAGAGAAAAACAATAGAACAAAACTACTAAAATTTGTAGTTCCTTTTACGACAATTGTAGCAAACGTGGCTAACGAAGCGTTAAACTATACACCTGTTGGATATATAAGAGGAATGGGCAATGGTTCTATTTTAAATATGCCTAGAAAAGATTTTGAGGATATGTCAGAAACAAGACAAGCAGAATTTAAGGCAGAACTTAAAACAAAAGCATTAATGGGTCTTGCACTAACAACAGCAGTAGCAATGTTAGCAACACTTAAAGGAGATGACGATGACGAGCCGATACTAGAAATAACCGCAAACGGAACAGGCGATTATCAGAAAAACGAATTATTAAAAAAAGACGAAGGTTGGCAGCCTTATTCATACCGAGTATGGAATCCTTCAACTAAAAAATATGGCGCATGGATTTCATATAGATACACTCCTTTAATAGTAATGTTTTCCCTTATTGGTAATTTAAAAGATTACGAAGCATATAGGAGAGAAAAACTAACAGATTCGGATTTTACTAAATTTGGAGTAGCAATGACTGCTTCAATGAGAGTATTTTTTGATGCTACATTTTTAGCTTCTTTAAATACATTTTTAGGTAGTTTATTTAGTGGTGCTACTGTTTCGGAAGATGCAGCAACTAATCTATATAAATCATTAGTAAAAACAGTTAAATCAGCAGTTGTACCTGCCTTATATACTCAAACAGCAAAAGAAATAGAAGCAGCTTTTAAAATTCCCGTAAAAGAAACAAGATTAAATCCTTTAGGAATGGTTGTGGAAGATATGCCTTATTTAAGAAATTACTTTGAGAATAAAATAGATGCGATAGGTAACGAGGTAATTCCTGATACAGATGTATTAGTTTCAGCAGGAGAGGGAAATAAAATAGTAAAATTACTTGCAGAAAAGAAATCGTTAATAAAACCGCCAGATATAAGAAAAGAAGTTTACTATAACATAAAAGAACAAAAGGATATGGTTATGGATGGTAAACAATTTAATTTATACGCTCAAACAAGAGGAGGGTTAATATCTAAATTCCTTAACGAAAACTATGAAGAAATAAAAGATTTAGAATTAGGCGAAGCGCAAAAGTTTATTTCAAATGGTATAACAGAATCTACTAAAATAGCCAAAGATAGAATACAATATAGCGAAAAAGATTATCAAGCAATTGTAGCAGAGAAAGAACAAGCGTTTAAGGATAAAATAGAAAATAAAGAAAAGGCAGAAAAAGCGCAAGAGAAATTAGACAGACTAAACAATGTAACAGAAGAAGAAAAAGATTTAAGAAAAAAAGTTAAGTCAATGTCATTTGAAGATGCTAAACTTAAAATATTAAAACCACTTTTACTTGAATCGAATAGCCCTAGCACTCTTATACAAAGAATGAGAAAAGCTAACATTATAACAACATACGAACAAGAACAAGATTTAAGAAAACAATTAAAAAAATAACTATCTTTGTAACATGACAGGAGCAGAAATATACGGAATACTAGGAGCATTATATGACTTTCCTATGAACGGGATAATACCAAAGGCTAAGGTAAATCAACAATTAGTAATGATACAAGCAGAATACTTTAAACCTATGTTTAAATTATTTGGCGAAAACGGTGAAATAAATGGTGAATTAGAACCGCTAATGAAAACATTTTCTGTGGCAACACCTACTAATAACATTGTGTCTAAAACAGTAAATACAGTAGATTACCTTACATTAATAAGTATAGATGCAACCTTTGTAGTAAACGGGAATACCTACACAAATACTGCTGCACCATTACCTCCTAACTCAATGACTAACAGTTTCAGCAATGGAACGTTTTTGTACCCTAAATATTACATAATAAATGATAATATAACAATATACCCTAAAAACGTACAATGCACATTAGCAGAGGGTAATTATTTTAGAACACCATTTACAATAGATGTAACAAATAGCGGTACACAAATACTTTATAACATTAACACCGTAACAGGAATAGTAAGACAATTACTTTCAAGTTATGGATTAAGTTTATCAGACCCTCGTTACCAACAATGGGAACGTGAAATTATGCAAACAAATAACACAGTAATTAAATAATGGCACTACTACCAAAAATAAACTTATACCAAAACAGCGAAGATAATTCAGTTGTAGAAATACTTGATACAACAGGGCTATACGCAACGAATAATAGCGGAGGGTACAATACACCCAACTTAGCTATATCAAGTGCTTATGGAGTATTAAGAATAGGAAATTACCTAAGCTTACAAAACCTTAATAGCGTTAGTAGTGGCAACCTAACACAATACAAAGAATACATTAAAACAAGTGGCACTAATAAAACTTACGACAACAAAGTAATAGTTGTAGGAAGTGTATTTACACCATTTATAAGTGTAGCAGTTCAAAGTGGCGATACATTTAAAGAAACGGGATATTATTACTCACCAATTGGAACATGGCGACCAAGCGTAACTACACCAATATACTTAACAAGTGGAGATTTAGGATTAGGTACAAGTAGCGTAATAGCCGATACGATATTCCCAATAGAATATAAAGTGTATAGCGCAATACTAACTAACCCTACAACAGTAATTGGTAGAGAGTATTTAGTACAAAGTAATTCAACAACGTGGGGTGGAAACACATATCGTAAAGGAGAAATATTTATAGCAAGTGCGGCAAGTGCAGTAGTAGGAACAGTAAGTGCATACGAAAGCGGTTATTACAATACTTTTCAAACATCGTTCAATATTAGTCAGCAATTAAAGGATTTAATTGTGAGTAATATTAACAATCCTAAACCCAAAAACGAACAGTTCCAAATGGAAATAGCAAGACTATACTCAAGAATAGAAGCAATGAATTGGAACAACGGACTAGGAAACATAAGCCAAACAAACGCTTACGATAACATACAAGACATAGCCAACACTTGCATAGCACTAGCAACTAATAATTACTAAAGTGAACGAACATAAACTCTACGAAATAATGCTATCACAGATAACCCTAGAACAACAAGGGCTACCTAACAATACTTATTTAAACAAAATAATAATGGAAACTACTAACTTATTACAAGCATTAAAATTTATAGGATGTACCCCAAGCGATACATTACAGATAGAGAATAGGTTAGATGCAATGTTAGGATTCTGGAGAGCAACAACTCGTTATACTCAAAATATATTTAACGGATATTTTCAAACAATAGCTTAACTTTGTAACATGAATACCTTAAAACTCGTAGATGAATTAGTAAGAGCCGTAAATAGCGGATATAATAGTAGTGACAAGAAAGTTGATGACAATTATATATTTGAGATGCTACCTCAATGGAGAGCGCAAATGATGATACTTACCTACAATGGCGGTAAAGTACCAAACAGCAATACTGTTATAAAGGGTAATAAACTTATACCTTCATATTGGAAACAAGAAGTAACTTATACAATTAATCCATTAGTACAAGACCCTACAGCAGATTATTTAACAGTACAAGGATTACCCATAGTTAGCTTAAACGAGCAGAACGATGGTATGCAATACTTCGGAACTAAAAGTATTGCTAATGGCTTCTTTTACGCAAGAAGTTTGAACGAAATTCAACAGTTTAAAGATTTACGTTTACTAACTAAAAAACCTGCTGTATTAATAGTAGGAAACGAAAGAAGAATTTATGGTAATAAGTTATTAAAAGAAGTGCTAGAAGTCGGAATATACCAAGACCCGTATGCAGCGAACCCTACTTATAATTACAACACAGACCGATTCCCAATTGCGGAAGGAGATGTTTACTTAATGAAAGAAATAGCAATTGCAGCGTTAAGAACAGAATTTAGAGCAATAAAAGACGTTACTGCTGATGGCGGTCAGATTGAACAAGCAACTTTAAAAAACAATATTTTAGGGTAGTTTGTTTGTTTAATAGAAATAATTATATTTGCAGTGCGAGTAGGAGAAGTGGTAACTCACGAGGCTCATAACCTTGAGATACTTGGTTCGATTCCAAGATTCGCAACAAATATAAATAAAAAGCCCCTAGCATAATTGTTAGGGGCTTTATTTGTTTAGTAGGTTTTAAATGCAAATTTATTATTAATATCTGCAACTCGTTTACCTTCTTGGCTATCATTTTCAGCAGCCAATCCTCGAATGTATCGTTTCTCAACCTTGTACTCATGTAAGTAAGTAGCATATTTAGCCATTTGTGAAGCATCTCCTCGCTCTAAACAGAAATCCGACATAACTCCATAGGTTAAACATAAATCAGCTACACGAGGCAATACTAAATTGCCATTATCATCTAGGTTAATTCCTATATAAGAAATCTGACAGTATGAGTCTTCAATAGCAGTCCCGAACCAAATGTAATTATCTTTAACTCTTGCAGAGGTATTATTATTAAAACTACCCTTGTAAAAGCCAGTAGTAGGAGCATAAGGCGCAGTAGAATTAATGTCATTTAAGGCTTTAAAAGTTCTTATAGGGTTGTGACCTTCAAGAATAATAAAACCTTTTGGCAACGGTGCTGTAAACGTAGTTAAATCAATAGGTATTTGAGCAATTTGAGAAGGAAACACAAAGAAGTTCCTTAATTGTCTTACCTTATCATTTAAACTATTGTAAAGGTACGCATCATGTAATGGCGTATCACTTATACCTAGTTTTAATTTTACTCGTTGTATAATTTCATTCTCTGAAACTACATCGTACACACCGTTGTCGTTAGTCATTATTATTTAGTTTTAATTATGTAAGGAGATTTTTCTGCTCTCACTCTTTCTATTTCAGATGAATACCATTCTTGTAACTCAACGCTAGCAATTCTAGGGTCTTGTGCCAATTCAGAAATACACTTAGCTTCACTTTTGCCTGTATCAGCTAAGAATTGGTATCTATTTTTAACCATGTCAGCAGTTACATCTTGACCTTTAAACATGATTTGCATTAGTTTATTACTTATTTTAAGTTTACTACTTTCAGTTTCTTTAAAATCTCTATCCTTTTCCATACGTTCAAATACAGCAGGTTTAGTTTTTAATCCATCACCAACAGGCTCGACAGTAGTTTCTGCTAATTGAATGTCTTCACTAACGTCTTGAATACCTAATTCAAACTTCAATAACTTATATTGTTGCTTGTTCTTTTTAAAGTAAGCCACAGCTTCGTTAATATCAGTACCTACATTCTCTTCATTAAACATTAAGTAAGCACCAACTTTTTCAATAATAAACTTATCATTTTTAATAAGAACAGTACCTTTAGTAATAGTTACTTGCATTGAGTCTTCTAATTTCTTAGATACAGAAATATATTTCTCAATATCAGAATTAACTAAGGCTACACAATGATTGAATAAACTTCTTTCTTCGTAGCCACTAATATTTTTAACACCCCAAATGTAAGCAAAGTCAATTAACTTTTGTTTGTCATTTTCAAACCAAGACTTCAATTGAGAAGTAGCATCAATAACTAAGAAATTAGTTTCAGTTACTTTTTCAATTTTAGCTACGTTATCAATGTAATCAAATTTAACCAAGTTAAAATTCACGTTAGGGTTTAATTCTGCACCTGCTTCATTTCTAACAGACACTTCATTATGAAGTTTAAGGAACGCTAATAATGCTTTGATATTATCGTTATCCTCTGGCGATAAACCATTTTCTACTGCTTCTGCACTTGAATCAAAATAAGTAAAGCTAGTAAAGAATACTTTCTTATCACCTTCTGTCATAAATCCATTCAATTCAATTGAGTGAATCTTATTTCTTTCGGCAGCCTGTGACGAATGTTCATCTAACCCACTAGGTAGATAATCTAATTTACGCAATACATTACCTTCTGAAATAAGGCAAGCCCAATCTCCTTTGTTTACGTTGGTGGTTCTCGCTTTCGTTTCAAACCTAATTTTTGGAGCAGCACTTAGGGCTTGCTTCGTTTTGATTGTTACTTCTCTTTTCATTGTTTGTTTGTTTTCTTTTATTGTTTAATTTCTCCTTGTTGAGCCATTTCTTTTTGATGTTCTTGCTCAAGTAATTGTTGCATTAGTTTTTGGTCTATTTCTGCATCTTTATTCTCCATACTTGTAGCAGCACCAGTAGCAGCTATATTCTGTTGTGCTTGTGCTTGCATTGCTGAATTAGCAGCAGCAGCGTCTTGTTGTTGTTTAACAGCAGCTTGTTCGGCTTGTTGACGTAATAAAGCCATGTTATCAAGTATTTGCTCTACTGCATCAAGAGTTTCTGCTCTCATTATTTTAATGTACTCACGTTTAGCATCAGGATTAACACCTGCTTCTTGAACAGTAATTTGACCTAATGTAGCTTTTACTTGTTCTGTTAATTGACTATCAAAATCAAATCTAATTTCAAAATCATCGTTAAGCATTTCTTGTACTGAATCCATTTTAAGTAATGTAGCAGCAGTATCACCTATTTGTAAGCTAAACGCTTCCTCGTCTTGGTCAGCAAGAACTAATCTTGTCTTGTCAACTCCTAAAGATATTACATCTTGAAAAAAGGTAGTTAAGCCACCGTATAACCATTGTGTACCTGTTTCGGCACTAAGTATATTATTTTGTAATTGAGCCTCACCAACGTAGTTAGAAGAACCTAAACGAGATTGAATAGGCATATTAAGTACATCTGCAAGTACGTTATCCCAATATTGTAATTGACCTAAATATAATTGAACATTAGGGTCAACAGTCATATCAAGAATTTCAATCATCTTGTTAGTTTTTTCTTGCCCTGCTTCTACTTCTGTTCTGTTCCCTACTAATATACCTTGCTGTTTCATCATAGCAAGCATATCGGGAGTTTTCATAAAGTCAGGTAATTGAGAAGTATCTACGAAAGGAATTTTACCCATTGCCCTAGCTAACATACCTTGCATAGTAGTAGTTAAGGCATCTTTCATATCTTGAATTTTATGTACAAGCATTACAACACCCATATTGCTACCAAGTAATGTGAAAGGAGTAAAGGCACAAAAATCTAATCTACGTCTTGACTTATCTCTTTTATCAGAAACACTATTAGGTTTAATACCACAGTTTCTTAAATATTTATTTCCAATTAATTGTCCTTGTCTAATACACTCAACGGGAACGCCATCAATATAAGTAATAGAACGCCATTCAACGTCTGCTACCCATACTTTAGGAACAGTAGTCATATTAGAATACCAATTAATAAAATTCCAACCTTGAACGTAAGGGGCTTGTGCATTACCAGTATTCATAGCAATTGCTTCTAAATCCTCTACTTCTTCTTTAGTAAAATCAAATCTAGCAACAATATCAGCAACAGAGTAAGGTTTAAATTCACCTGCTAAAGCATCGTTAATATGATGGTCTTCATTACGAGTCATATCAATAATAGCATATTCAGGTTCTACAACCCTCATATATACTCTACCTTTACTTTCGTAAATTCTAATTAAAGAACGCCCTCCAATAAAACAATATTGAGCAGCCTTTAAAAATAAATCAAAGTAACGATTACGATATAAGAAGTCTTTACCTATATTTCTATAAGCAAACTCCATTTCATCCATAAAACTTTTAAAGTATTTTTGTATACTCATCTCATCGTTAATATTTAAACCTTGAGGTATTTCTAATTCAATATTACCTAATTCCTTTTGGTCTAATAAAAACTTTTTAGCATCTACAACTGACTTTAATACGTTTAATTTTAAAGCTTTCCTACTTAATATTCCCTCACTAATACCATTAGCTTGAAGTATTTTAGGTAAAGGCTTAAATTGTTGGCGACACTTACCATCAAAATAACGAAACATAGCAGATATTTCAAGTCCACGCCACATTGGTATTTGAGTTGCAGCATTTGTCGCATCTTTAGAAGCCCATTCGTATTCAGTATTATACTGTAATCCGTAAATATAACGAGCAGCAAATACATATTGGTCTATAAATCTTGTGTTTATTCTATCATAAGGGTCGCCAATAGCACCTCTCATTTGAGTAGATACAATAGGTTGATTATAAGAAGTACCTACAATCCATCGAATATTTCTAGCATAATCAGAGCCTTCCCACTCTCTCCTATCATTTGATTGATTAGGTTGTATTGAAGGAGAAGCCCCTCCCGATATAACTTCATTTATTAGTTTCGATTTCATTTCATTGCAAATTTACATTAAAAAATTATATTATCAAAATTATCCTTCTTTCAGTTCCCATTTAAACTCACCATTCACATATTTACTAACCCACATTTGAGATTTTACTTTTTCTTTTGCTACATTTTGAGTATCGGGGTCAAAGTTTCCACAAGCCATACAGCCTACACCATAAGCATCGGACAAATCCGTATTGGCTGTTCCGTATTTAAGTAAGTTTTCTACTATTCTTTGAGAGTTTATTTTATGACCGTATAGCCTTAAATATTTATTCATAATAGAAGTTCTATAATCTTTATTGTTCCCATCAATGTAAATACCATAAGCATCTCCACTTTTTTCAAGTAGTTTGTCGGTATTGTGTTTCTTTAATTGACGAATAAGTATCTTTTGTTGCCCTTCTGTTTCAAATAAATCAGTAATGGTACTTCCTGCACTTGCGTTTCTTTCGGGATAAGCCCTACACCCTCCAAACTTATTATAATACATACATACCCATAAAGCAACCTTTTCTACAATGTATCTTTTTTCGGGTCTAATTGAAATATTAGCCACATCAACATATTGATTATCGCCTGTAATTTTATGCACAACAATAGAAAATTCAGATTTAACCTTACCTTTTTCAGAACCATCGGCATTTTTATTTGTACTGTTAATAGCCGTACTAGAAGCATCAAGTCCTACACGATACAAATGGTGTTCTTCTGGGTGTTCAAATACCTCAACAGTAAACTGCCCATCTTCATTAGTAGGTGTTAATTCTATTTCTTTAGTACCATTATGCCTAAGAATATTATACTTAGGTTGTGTAGTTCCTTTTAATTCTTTTAATCTTTTGTTCAGTATTTCAATTACATCGGGTTCTAATCCACCATCTTTTTCAATATTAAAAACGTGTTCAATATATCTAGGGTTTTGTCTTTGATATAAAACCTTTGCACCATCTGTAAGAGATTCTAAGTTGTTCTCCCAAAACTTAATAGCTTCGTCTATTTTAGGCTCTCCATATTCATCAATAAATTGATTACCCCTACCACCTAAGTAGAAAGGTATAAACATTCTTTTTAGTTTAGATTTAGTAAATCCATTAGCATTTTTATCGTTTTCGTTACTATCTTCATAAATAGCTTGAGCATCTACAAGTGATTCAGAAGTAACATTTTCAGCAGTAGCAATAAGCCACATTTTACCAACTACTTTCGACCCAAAATCTTCCGTACATTGTGCTAAAGCTTTAGAGTGCCAATTAGATAAAGTCATATCCTTAATAGGCTTTAATGAAGCATATTCGTCTAAGAAGGCTCTCTTTAATTTCTTTCCTTGAATACCTGATATTTTAGTTGGCTTAACCATAAAACTTACAGCATTACCGCTTTCAATTCCATCGGCACTTTTCCAAGTAATGCTATCAATTGTACTTGCTCTGCTTAATGCAACTAAGTTTTCAGCAGGAGGGTCTATTTTAGAATGTTTATATTTCCATATAGGTAAACTTTCGTGTAGGTTTTCATTCGCAAAATGTGTTTTAGTAAAAATATCTTTTGCTTCATCATCATTTAACGCTTGAACTACATAAATACCCGAATCTGAAAGAATAGCATCTGCAAACATTTCTGCTTGAGCAATTTCCGATTTTCCAAGTCGCTTCATACTAAACACTATACCACCTGCACACTTTTCATCTTTAACACACAAGTCCATAAAATAGAACAAATCTCTTTGCGCTCTAGTATAAATAAAGTAATCGCTTGAAGAATCTTTTAGTTTCCAATGCGCTAAAGTAAAGTAATAAGAACCTGTAAAGTAATTTAACTTACCATTTATCCACACATAAATACCATGCTTAATTCTTTTTATTTCTCTTGCATAAATATCAATAGACTCTTTCCTTGATAATTTAGTAAAATCAGGAAATGTAGGTCTTATCCACTTTTGTTCTTTCTTAGGCAACTCGGCATTTAAAATATCATGTAAGCCTTCTATTGGCTCATATACAATATATTCTAAATCATCAGTTCCTTCAAGTTTTATATTTCGTAATATTTTTCTATTTTCTTTCAAGAGCAAAGTTCCTTACGTCTTTATGTGTAACAATAGATTTATCTAAAGAATTTACTTCTTCAATAGTAAGTGTTTGCTGAATAGCTTTTAATTTTTCATTTAAAGTATCTAATTGAGATAATACTTTTAAGGCTGTTTCTACATTCTGCCTAGAGTTTTCTTCTTCTAAACCACCTCTAATAGTAAAAGGGTTTTTTATTATTTCCTCTGACAATGCCTTGATTTGACTATAATAAGTTTGCGCTACAATAAAATCGGGGCTAATAAAAGCCGAATTTATTTTATCCTTAGTAGCCTTAGATAACTTGTCGTAATTTAGTTCTTTTTTTTCTTGTTCCGTAAGCATAATGTTTGTTTTTTAAGCTAGTACTAATTTCCACGTTAGTACTAGCTGTTATTGTAATGTTTATTAGTTATAAGCAAATATAAGTTCCCGAAACATACCAATCATCGGCTACTGAAAGCGGATTTACGGGGGTGTTGTATTTAAAAGCTAAATCGTTAGTAGTTCCACCGTACCATAATAGCATATTAGTACTTAAAGGAATCCCTTCCCCAAGTATTCTATAATGCTGAACAGCAGAATCGTCATAAACTTGTCCATCTCTAAATACATATTGAACAGATGGAGCAAAAGGTAATGTTACTGAATACTGACCTGTGCCAAAGTTAGTAACAGTAGCACAATTAATATTTATAGTAAAATGCACAAGCCTTCCTATTTTAATATAAGAACCAGTTGCAGGATTAGAAGAATAAGTAAGCCCTGTTCCTGTCCATATTGGCGTATAAGACACAACATCGGAGTTTGCTCTATTATCTATATAATCATTAATTGAATCCATTACGGATTGTGGTATTGGTGTTTTTAGTATTGTCATATTAGTATTGCCATTGGGTTAGTAAAAAGTCTAAATTATTATTCATTGAAACAGTATCAGTATCACTTGAAATAAGAGAATCCACAATAGATAAACTAACAAAAGGATAAAAAGAAATAAGGTTTGTAGGCTTATTCCCCCCTCTAGTATAGCTATTTGTAACATTACCTTCGCTTGATAATATTTTGTTAGTAATAGTCTTAAAAGTTGATTCATATCTTGGTCTAAGCATTTCTTGTATTTTTATTAGTGTCAAATAATACTGAATTAATATAATCAAGGTTATTCTGAATATCACTTGCGCTATAAGTAGCACTTGTAAATGATTGTATATAAGGCATAGATAAACAAGTAACTGCTTTAATATAATTTGCTCTAAAATCTTCGCTTACATTATAAGTTCCATTAGCTAATGAATCGTTATATCCTTTAATGACATCGGTAGCATTAGCATCAGTCCAAAATGCAGAAGTAGAAGTATCTAAAAATGCTACTACATAAGCAGTTCCGCTTACGGTAAAATCATCCATTGTAACTCCTGTAAAGGTTTGCCCTACATAATATTTAGAAGTAGAATTAACTGTTACAGAACTTCCTAATGTACCTTGTACCAAGCAAAGACCATCAGGCAACGAATCACCGCTATTATATCTTGTGTTGTAAATTTCGTAACGAACATACCTAAAGTTATCTTGAAAGTAAGTATCTGCCTCGCCAATTGTACTAGGCGTATATACGCTAGTAATTTGAACGCTAGGAATAGTTAAGTTAGGCAAACAATAGTAGCCAGTAGCTTTAACCACAACACCACTTGTAGGTAGTATAAAGTCAGCGTGTGCTACAAATATATCATTAGGATAATAAGTATGCCCATTAAGTAAAAGAGAACCGCTAACAACAGTATATTCGGTATTAGCTAATAAAGAAGCAACCGTTGTAGCATTGAGAATACTATTATAAGTAGCAAATAAGTACCTAATGCCATTAATAGAGGAAATACTAACACCAAGTGTAGCGTAATCCGTACTATCAGAAACGCTAATTGTTTCATTTGTATTCTTGTCATAAGAAATTATTATATCTGTTGCCATTATACGTTTACTATTTTAGATATTATGTACCAATGATAAAAACCTGTAATTGTATTTTGTCCGCCATATTTAAGAGTGATAGAGTCGTATGCCGCAGTAATAGTATAACTAGTTGCACTGTTTATTCTTTCATTAGTAGCGTTAAATGGAAGTATTAAAGTGCTTGCTCCTGCCGATGCGTTTGTAATTATAAATTCATTCCCAACTGATACAGTAGAAGTATCAGGTAATGTTATTGTTTTGCCAGAGGCGTTTACTAAAATAGTTCCTTCTGTTATTGGAACTGGATAATCTGCCGTAACTGTCTTTATTTTAGAAGTTCTAACAATTAAATCAGTAGCACTCATTGCTAAGTTACCACTAATTGCTATTTCTTCTGTGCTACCTACACCTGCGGTAATTCTTCCTAATATTCTTTTAGTTGCACTTACTGCTTGCATTTTAGCGTAAGTAACTGCGTTTGCAGCTATTGTTAAAGCTTCGCTTCCTACAACATCTCCTGTATGAGTAGCATTCCATTTATTAGTAGCTCCTGCTACAATATTATCAGCACCGATGGTTACTGTAGTTCCTGTTAGTCCGTTTAATGTTACGATTCCAACTGAAGGTGCTGCCCACGATGCATTACCACCTACTAACGTAAGGACATTGGTATTTGTTCCGCTGCCTGTTAAAGCATTTATTGCATCTTGTGCTGTTGATTTGCCTGTTCCTCCTTTAGCTATACTTAAAGGAGCAGTTGCTTTAAGAGCATTTACTTCAATATTTGAAGGAACTACATCTACTGTTAATAATCCTGAACTTGGAACTAAGGTAACTTTACTGCTTCCTGCAACCATTGTAAACCATTCATTTGCAGTAGCAGCACTATTTGCTCTAAGAATTTGATAAGCAGTTCCTAATGTAGTAAGTCCATTACCACCTTTAGTATAAGGTACTGTTGGTAAATCTGCTGCTACCATTGCTCTCATTGTAGGTTTAGCAGAACCCGTAGATACTGCACTTGCATAAATAAGATTAGAAGCAGTAGCTACTTTAGTAAAAGTAATTACGGGAGCAGTAGTAGGATTAGCTATACTTACATTAAGAAAGTCTGAATTAGTATCGGAATCAACTTCTGAAATAGAAGTTACGCTACCACTACTTACAGAAGCATCTTGTAAGGCTCTGATAGCTGCTTGTATTTGTGCTTGGCTTGTGGCAAAGTCTATAATTGTTAGTTCCTTTCCTGCTTCAGGAGTAGGAAGTGTAAATGTGCTTGGCATGGTACAAATATAATATTATTTTAATAAATATTCTCTTTTAATTAAAAAGCCCCTCTAGTATTTGTAGAGAGGCTCTTTTTTTATATTTGATTAGTTATTATTTGTATTCTATAAAAAATCTAACTTTAAGTCCTACTAATGCTGCATTTGGCTGCAATTGGAAAGATATAAATCTTGTTAGCCAAATATCTCTTAACACTGAACTAACTAAATTTTGACCTATATAATAATCCCCAATTATGTTTTCTAGTATTCCGCCTCCTCCAATGTTGGCAAAAGAAACTTCTTTATAAACAGTTCCTGCGTCACCTATGTTAGCAGTTAATACGTTTAGCCCTAAAATTGCTCCCGAAACCACGCTATCTATATTATAATATGCGTCATAAACGCCTGTATTACTATTCCCTGCACTAACAAATGCCCCAGTAGATATATTATATCTATTTAGTGTATTTGACTGATTTAAGCAAAAGTTTATTCCTCCATTATTTGAACTTAAATTTGTGTAAACTTTTATTTTAGTAATTTGATTCCATGTTGTTGATGGCTTGAAAAATGCCTGTGGCGAAGCCCCTGCAAGCGTAGCAATGGAAACAAGCGGTTTGTTTATCCCGTCAAAAGACCACCCTGTTGAAGAATAATAAGAATCTCCTTCAATATAATTAGAAGCCCCATTTATAGCTAGAACTTTAGTTCCGCCTGTTGAAACTACCGTAATATCTCCACTATCATATTGATTAATTGCGGGTGGAGTCCATGTCCAAGCACCTGGAAGTGGATTTTCGTAACAAAAGAAAGTATAAGGCTTTCCATCGGAAGGAATTAAAGCACTTCCATTAACTACTCCATTAATAGAGCCTCCTGTAACACTTGGATAAACTACGATTGGAAAACCACTTGTATTAATAATAGTAGAACTGTTCCCTTTTTTTGGAGGGTTAGGTAATCTACAAGCATAGTTTGTAGCACTTGCTGTAGTTATTACATTATAAGCATATTGCATATAAGTAGTAGTTGTAGCTGCTGTAGTGCCAGTCATTGCAGTAACAGTATTTATTGTATTGTTAGTAGCAGTTGCAAGAGCAATTAAATCATTTAAGATTGGTCTTAAATAACTATTTTGAGGGTCATTTATTAATTTTTGCGATTCTAAGGATATTGGATTCATAGTTGCAAATATAATATTATTTTAATAAACTCTTATGTTTTTTAATATATTCTGTTAAAGCAGCACAAATAATTGCAGTTTCACCTTTAAGTCCATTTTGGTCTATAATTTCATACATATCAATAAGCTGATTAACACTTACCCTTGCTTGAATAACTGAACTAACATACATTCCTATACCTATTTTTTTAACGCATTTAAGCCTAATATCTTCGGGTAAAGCGTCAATTCTTATCTTTTGATTATTACTTAATTCCATAGTTGTATTACAATGTATTACGCAAAGATATGAAAATAGTATTAATAAACAATAATAATATGACATTTGTAGCGAAAACAACCATATAATGAGTACAGAAGCAGAAAGACTTGCAGCAGAGTACATGGAGGAAAACTCCAAAAATGCTGACCCAATTGTAGTAGAAACGCCAGTTGAGGTAGAAAAACCAGTAGCAGTAGAACCTACAACAGTAGTAACAGAAGAAGTGGTAACACTAAAAACTGAAACAGAAGAAGTAGAAAAAATATCGCTCTTTGACAATATTGATAACCTAGACAAAACTGAAATTACAACGAAAGAAGTAACATCAGAATTGCCTGAAAGTATTAAAGCACAGTTAGCTGAATACGAAGCTTTAAAGGCTGAACGTGAAGCAGAGGTTAATTCAGACATGTATAAACTACTTAAAAGCGGTTTAACATTAGAACAAATAGCTAATGGAATTACCAAAGTAGATTATTCAAGCTTTACTACTGCTGACTTAATTAAGTTAGAATTAGAAAAAGCAGGATTAAGTGGCGATGACTTAGAAGCAGCAATAGAAGAAGAAGTAAGTGGATATAATTCACTAACACCTTTAGCTAAAGCAAAGTACGACAACGATTTAAAATCTAACTACAAGACAGAAATTAAATACGATGAAGCTACTAAACTTTTAGAAGATACTTTAAAAGCAAATGCTAGTAATAAACCTTTAAGCCAAGAAGCATATATAAAGCAACAAGAAGAAGAAACCGCTGCTAATATTAAGGCTGACATCGAAAGCATAGATAAATACTTAGGTATTTTAAAAGGCAAAGGAGAATTAGACGATGCAACAGTAGAAGCAATTAAAAATAGCTATAACTTTAACAAAAGTATTGGCTACTTAAATGGCGATAAGTTCGATGCGTTATTATTTATAAAAAACGAATATAAAATACAAAACTTTGAAAAAGCAGTAGCAGAAGCAGAGAAAAGAGTCTTTGAAAAAGCAGCTAAGAAATTCGGTAACCCCGAACAACATGGCGGAGGAGGAGGAGTAGGCACAGATAAAACGCCTGACCAAATCTATGAAGAATACTTGAGCAATGCAACTAAACCAAAATATAATTAAGAAACTTTAAAAACCAAAAATAAAGAATGAATACAATCCCAATAGGGCAAAACGCAGGTAGCATTTTTGATGCAGCGAATTTTACCCCGTTACAAGTTTACAACTTAGTAACTCAAACAAACAAGGCATTTAAAATGGGTCAAGCCAATATGCCAAAAGTAATGCGTGAACTATCAAAATTAAATGGTTCTACGGGTTCAATTTTAAGTGGTACAAGAACTTACAAGTTCCCTCGTATCGGAAACCAATTCCCTTACGCTGTAAGTGGACAAGCTGCTGCATTATCAAACAATAACAAGACTGCTACAATTACTTTAACTGATTCAAGTTATAAAGAAATTGGAGTAGGTTCTTACATTTCTGATACTACAACAGGTGTTTCATGTAAAGTAACAGCTATCTCGGCAGGTGTTATCACAGCAGATTTATCGTTTAGCCCTAGTGGTTCAACAGTATTAACTGCAAATGATTTTGCTGCTAACAACCAAATATCTTTCATAGGATATAACGGTGGAACTAGAGTTTACAAAGCGCAAGAGCAAGGAACTCCTTTACCTCATTACGACACTTACCAAATCGGTCAATTTACAGCAGATGCTTTTGTTAAGGCTGAAGATGCAAATCAAGCTACTTGGTTCAAGTTAAACGGTCAGAACTACTACGCTGCTAAAGAAGAAATGTACAAAATTGATTTAATGCACTCTGCAATGTACAACTATTACTTAGGTAATTATGGTGCAATCAGTGGCGAAAATCCTTTACCTGCATCTTTCTTAAATCAATTGAAACAGTATGGTGCAATGACTCAATCAAAAGCAGCTAACTTATCATTAAATGATTTTGAAGATATTGCTACTGACTTTATGCGTCAAGGTGCTGTAAGTGATGGTACTGAAATGTTTGTTTTCTGTGGTTTAGACTACGCTAAAAACATCTCAAGAGTATTAAGACCTTACGTTTCTACTGCTGGTACAAACAACATTTTAAAAGCTACAAGTGGTTTAGATATTCGTAGATTTGAAGTATCGGGCTTAGTATTAAACGTAGTTGTTGAAATGTACTTTGAAAACAAAAACCAAGTAGGAGCAGGTAAATCTGATTCAGCTTATTGGGTTTGTGCAGACGGTGCTTATTCAGAAGATGGAAAATACATTCCACCAATTGTAGATGTGTATTACGGACAAGAAGGATTACAAAGAAGTGTAATTTTAGGAAAGAAAGATTTAATGGGTAAACACGTTGCAAATCCTGTAAACGACCAACCATTCAGTCAAGTAAGTTTTGAAATGAACTCGGCTAAAGTAATTACAGATGTTCAAAAATGTATGTATCACGGTAATTAATTTTTAACCAATTAAATAAATAACGAAATGACAATTTTAAGACAATCAATAATTTTAAATACATTAGCGGATAACGCTGCTGATGCGTTTGTAGATGCCAATGGCTTTCTACAATTAACGGGTGCAGCTTATGGCGCACCTAAAGCAACTGCTTGTTCATTAACAAGACAAAATGCAGTTTCAGAAATATTAGGTGTTGTTACTACTACTTTTACAGCAGTAAGTGGACAAACTTATATTTTGAAAGTATTTGGTGGTAATGCAATTCAAGGTGGTTACAATGCTTCGGTTAAGACTTACACTTATACTGCTAGTGCAACTGACACAGCAACAACTATTGGAGATGTATTCAGAGCATTTATTAATGCTGACGTAAACATTTTAAACATAGTTGCTACTGGTACTACTACTTTAATTTGTACTGCTAAAACAGGTTTTGCAGAAATATTCTGTACAACTACTACTGCTAACACATCTATTGTACAAACTACCGCAGGTGTACCAAGCGTAGGACAAGGAACAGTATTAGCTACTGACCTTAACTTTGTAGCAAGTACTACTTACGGTACATTTACCGCAGGTGCTACTTACACACGTTGGAACATTAGTTGGTCAACACCTAATACAATAGCTGCTCCTTCAAGCAACACAATTGCTAACAATGAGTATGTATTGTTTATTAACAACGCAGCAACTTCAAGTGGTTCATTAAGTGCAGCTACTAACTTAAACTTTATTCAAAACACTTCTTACGGTACTTTAACTTTACTACAAGCAGGTTACAGAGCAAGTTTAATTGCATTAGGAGATGCTACTACTACCGCAGCTATATCAGTAACAACTGGTGCAATCGCTTTAGCAACAGGAACAGATACTTTAGCTTCTTTAGGAGTTCAAAGTGGGGATTTCTTAGTTTTAGCAGCATCAGGTACAACAGCTTTCACTACAACTGTTAATACTAAGGTTCTTGGTGTAACAGGTGCAGCAGCAGGTTTCGGTACAAACATTGTAGCACAATCTGCTGTATTGTTTAAAGCTATATCGGTTCGTAACTTACCTCGTTAATTAATAATAAAAACATACATTATTTGTTTCCATGCTTGTAATGTTTGTTTTCTTCCAACACAATAACCTCCGATAAGGGGGTTTTTGTGTTTTATTACATATTGCGATATGCGATTAAAACTTTATAATTTATAATTAAAATTTGGTTATCTTTGCTGTATGCAATCAAGCCAATTAAACGACTTATCAAAGGGTATGAATAGAGATACGGATTATCCCTCAATGCCCGATAATTACTATCCGTATGCCAATGATTTGGAACAAATAAGCGATGAAGAATTTGCTTCAAATATTAAAAATAGCAAAGCAGGAACACTTCAAATAACAAAAGTACCTAACGCAACTCCTCAAACAATTATGTTTAGAGTAAGAACTTACTCTGATTTAGGTCAAGCAATAGGTGGTCAATATTGGACAAATCAAACATTTGTTCTTAAAGATGCTAATGGCGTACAAGTAGGCTCATCACTTGTAATTGCAAATTTATTAGGTAATGCTGTTACAAATACTGACTTTAAAACTTACTTAGATACTGAATTTGCAGGGAATGGAACAGTAGCCTTACAAGGAACAAGTGTACTATACACAACTATTACATTAACTTCTCCTATATACAATTCAGTAGTTAGTTGTACTCAACAAGTAGTTATAAATGGAGTTGCTGATGTTAAGATTAACGAACTTGTAGTTATTAGAGAATTAATCACTACTGAAACAGAATTAGAACCACTTGCTTACGTTAATAGTCAAAATTTAGGGTTTATATTAAGTGTAAGCGCAGATAATACTATTACAGAACTTGGTGTAGTAGATGAAGATAATAATTGGACTTACACAAGGTTACTAAGAACAAAAAACTTTATATTAAGCAAAACACAACCTATTAAATTTATAGTAGAACAACAAAACGATGGCGTATATGCTTTATATTTTACTGACAACACTATCAAGGATAAATGTATTTACGTTCCACCTGCTTTAACACAAGATTGTTGTTTAACATACAACCCTACAAATATTCAAGTAGCAGGAAAAGGAATATATAATTTAGTAAAAACCGATGCTCAAACTAACAGCCAATTAGTAAATAATATTGGATATGTCAGTTATAAAAATACGCTACAAAGCGGTGGTGGCTTACTTACAGGAGGAAAAAGATATGTGTGTAGGTTTGGAATAAATGGTTCTAACATAACTACTCAATGGAGTATGTTAAGCAATATTGTTCCCGTAATAGCTGCAAGTGCTGATAGTGGACTTGCATGGGTAAGTACGGAAGGAACACCAAGTGGAACACCTACAAGCAAACAAAATATATTAACAATTAATAATGCACAAGCAGACGTATTTAATTTTGTAGAATTAGCAGTTGTAAACTATACTGCTCAAAATGCAAGTAGTGCAGAAATAGTTGGAAGGTTTGATGTATTAGCAGAAAGCTTTGATATTATTCATAGTGGTTTAGAACAAACAACATTATTGGATGTTGTAAGCCTTATAGAAGCCGAACCTATAATTCTTAAAGTAAAAGACATTGAAACTAAAAAGAATAGAATAAACAGAGCAAATATAGTAACTGCTAACGAAGATGCTAAGTGGCAGGCAATAGCTGAAAATGCAGTTGTTACTACTCAAAGATTTTCAGATAGTTTGAGTAATACAGGAATATTAGCAACAGGCGTTGGTAATGTTAGATTTTGGGGATATTCTCAATACAGTACATTTCTTAGTATAGCTAATGGCAATAAAAGAGTATTATCTTTAGTACCTAATTCAATATTAGGAGTTACTCCATCTCCTTTTGTTCAGTCAACTGGTGCTTATACTGTAACAAGTGCTGATGAGCCTGTTTTACAAATGAATTTAACAGCTTACGGAACAATACAAGGCTCATCAGACGGTCTTTCTAATTTTAATATGTATTTTGTTGTTTATAAAGCAGGAGTCGAAGTTGCATCAATACTTATGGCAGACTTTAAGCGTAACAACGATTCAATTCAAACCATTTATAATGTTAGTGTAAATACTTTGATAAATGTCAATGTTGCATTAGGAGATGTACTAGAATTTAAATATCAATTTTATTCGGCAGATGGAAATGCACAATTTACTCTGAATCAAGATGGTATAAATTTGCGTATAAATCAAGTAGGTAGTCAAAGTGCAACACAGTTTAAGGGTACACAAGTAGGCGAGTATCAAATACCTTATAACGTAGCAAACAGAACAGGCTATATGTTATACGAATACTACATGACTTATGTTAGATTTCATTTAAAGAATGGTTACATTACAGCACCATATCCTTTAGGAAAATACTATATAGACAATGCTACATACAAACGAGGTTTAGTTCAAATATTACCAACAGACCCTAAAACCCCGTTTACCGATACAAGCACATTATATAATAGAAAAGTATATAATTATGCTTTAAGCGTAGCTAATTTAGACCTTTTTTACGTTAAAGATGAATTATTAGGAGTAAGTTTTGAAAGAAGCGAACCTTTAAACACAGTTATTGGAAGTGGTATATACCACAATGCAAGAGTAGTAGATGGAGATACTTACACCTCTGGAAAAGATTATGTAGGAGGAGTATTGTCTGATACATCGTCTTTAAGAAAGTTTGGTCTATTCTTAAGTAATGACTTAGATAATCAAGTAATAAAGTATAGTAAAGGCGATTACTTAAAGCTATTAGGCTTACCTAGAGTGTTAGGATACAATGACAATTACAAAAGCGGAAATGACAAAACAGGTGTTATTACAGAATTATTAGGAAGTGTTTTTAATGGCTCTGTTGGTGCACCAGAAGAAGACGATATGACTTTAGCTACTTACCCAATTGAAGATAGTTCAACTATTGACTTTAATTCAGTAGGTAATACTATTTATAACACAACAGCAGATTTATATTACAAACCAAGTACAAGCACCTTAAATAATGCTTATACTAACGCAAAAGGAGTAGCAGTAGCAACAACTAATTATGTAGCTACTAAATTCTTTACAGCTAATGATAAAAATACTTTTATAGCATTTTATATTAGACCTATTAATTTAAGCACAATAGATTATAAAAATTATAAGCCAATTCCAACAGGAGAAATAGTAAGGATTACATCATCAACTCCAGACGTACTACCTGCTACAACATTTTATGGCGGAGATACTTATACTCAAAAAGTAATAAGAAAAGAAGCTAGTTGGTACACAAATCCAATTAACACAGCAACAATACCAACTCCTCCTCAAGAAGTAGTAAGTACCATAATTACGTTTTATGCACAAAACAGATTGAATAGTCAATTGTTTTATACAGATACCACTGCACCAAAGGCAACATGGAACTTACAAGGAAGTAAAAGTTTATACCAATACTTATTTCCATTTGCTAATTCAAGTGAATTAGTAGATGAACAACATAACTTTGATAAGTCTTACATAGGAGCAAATCAAGTAAATAGAATTAGCCCTTACAATCCTTTACTACCATATCCTACAAGTAACCCTACTAGAATATACTACTCTGACGAGAAAGCAGTAGGTAGTTTGTACGATGCTTACAGAAAGGTTAAGCCATTAAACTTTGTTGATTTAGAACTTCAAAACGGTGCTATTACAGCAATATTTGACATAAGAGATGTAATGGTAGTTATTCAACCAAACTTTGTAGGAGCAATTCCTTACGCTGCTGATACTATGATACAAAGTGATAATACTGCTAAAATATTAGTAGGAAGTGGGACTGTGTATAGTAATAGAGTTTATCCACTATCAAGTTTTGGAACAGAATTAAAAACAGCTACTTTAAAAGGATATAACGTAAACGGAAACCCTCAAGTATATTGGCTAAGCAAAGACTTTACTAACATTAATCGTTACGATTATAGTGGAGTAAAAATACTTACAGACCAGAATAGTATGAGAACATTTATTAAAAACAATGTAGCGCATATTAAGA
>Ga0208643_1000052_pt1 | contig 68098 bp, 107 predicted proteins | sample VirMetDEL_Nov_12_FD_184516 | JGI IMG/M metagenome (GOLD analysis project Ga0208643, IMG submission 184516) | Aqueous microbial communities from the Delaware River and Bay under freshwater to marine salinity gradient to study organic matter... | ecosystem: Environmental > Aquatic > Marine >...
TTACTCATCTTCTCTATATTTTTTATATACATTATCATCTGAATCGAATATAGCCCCTCTAACCATCCATCTAAGGAATACTGATACGATTATACAAGATACTATTAATTTAAAGAGGAATGGGCTTGGTGACCATATCATCACCACCAATCCTATTATTGATGTTAATAATGTTGATACCATCACCCCCATTAATATTTTTGTTTCTATTGGGAGTTTATGTATGTCCCAGTTATCTTTTTTACTCATATATTTTTTCTTTAATCATTTGATTCATTAGCACATCTTTATATGCTTGTGTTATATGTTTTTCGAACATTACATCTACACCATGCCAAGGCATGAAGTGGAATGTTTCTTCTCCGACCCATTTGAGGTATTCAGTACCAGGTTTAACTGCTATAGACACTTCTATATCGTAACATTCATCGGTTGGATATAGGTCACCACATTGAAGAGCTGTAAACGTTATTATTTCGTAACCCATTTGGTGTAGGGTTTCTTTTTTTTCTTCTGGTGTAAAGTTTAGATATAATTTCATTATTCTTCAATTTTATTATCTACAACGAAGTACATTATTAAGCACATTCCAGCTAGTACTAGATTGAGTATTTTTAGGTTATCAGATTCGTATGAATCGCCAAGAATCAATAATGCCCAGAATGCGATATATAGTTCGGTTTTATTTAGTTTTATTTTTTTCATTTTTATTTGATATTTATAATTAACTATGAAACAAGTACTTAAATTCCTTAAGAACCTATTTATGGGTTGCATTCTCGCAATCTTTTGGGTATTATTATGTACCCTTATGGTCTTTCTATTTTACTAGAAGCATTCTTTGTGAAAGCTAATGGTTTTAATAGACTTATCATATCTAAATTGGTGGTTGATATATTCATCACCTTTTGGTATTCTATCCATACACTTAAAACATTGTCTATGTCTTGATGTTTTTTGTATATTTGATGAACGCACATTTTTTAATATAACTGGTGGTAACCAGTCTATAAGTTTACAAGATGGTGATATTTTATCCTTTGCGAATGCCATTAGTCTAGTTTATCTATAATACTTTGAAGGAATTTTTTAGTTCCCCCCTTGGCTTTAGCAATTGCTTTGTCCACATCTTCTTGAGATACTGGTTTGATATTGAATGGTGTTTCGATATCGCTTAAGAATTCTTTTACAATTTCCAATATATCTTCTGCATCACCATCATTAGCCAGTGATTCGTTAAATCTATCAAGAAGGTATTGTTTTTGTTTTTCGTTTAGTTTCATGATTGTTTTTTTTAGTGTTGAATTGTTATTATTACTTTTTTTAATTTTAGGTCTTCAGTTTTAATTCTTCTACCCGTATTGGAATCAAGTATTGCTTGATTTTTCAATTCTTCGTATTCCTTTTTGGTAAAGAAGATACCACTATTTAATTGACCTAAAAGGACACCACTTATTAATTGGTAGTTACCATCTTGGTTATCCATTAATATTAGGTCGGCTATTTGGTCGGCTATTATGAATGTTTTTATCTTATATGTATCTTTCATGATTGTTTTTTAAGTCTAAATATATGCCAGTTATACCAGCTTTCATTTGGTATTACATCGTAATGAAACCAATCTACTTGAGATATGGTATCCCTTTCTACGTTAACCATATGGTTATACACATGGTTTCTAGCCTTATTTAATTCATATGCTGATAGCACACCTTCTTTACCTAATTCGTGAAGAATATGGTGAGGACCCTTAAGTCCTTTACGGTATTCGGTCAACATGAGTTGTAATATTTCTTTGGTTGATTTATGTGCCATAGTTAAAATCCCATTACTTCAAAGAACCCACCATATGATAGGATTATGATGTTGATTATTACAGCTACAAGGGATGCCCACCCATTATATTTTTGGTCTTTTGGTTCACCATGTTTTATTACGTTGCTTACAAAGTCTATTGTCATAAGGAATAGTATTAGTAGTTGTGGTATCATATATTTAGTATTTATTAGTTCCTATTAGTTCTGGTGTTTCAAAGACGTTACCAATGATTCTCCATTGATTTTTTGCTATTACTTCATGAAGTGGTTGTCCCACTTCTTCTAGTGTTGCCATTTTGGTATAGATACCCATGTAGCATCCGACCATAAATCTAACTTCCACTTTCCAGTCTCTAAATTCTAGGAAGTCACCTTCAAATATTTCATTATTATCATAATCCAGAAGGTCTGTTGATGTCATCATTTCTATGGTATCATGTGTTAACCTTGCAAATCGCATTTTATATGTTAGTCCATCATCATCATTATATAATCTTTCTACTTCGATTAAATCACCCATTAGGTTAATGGCGAAATCATTATCTTCATTTGGGTTAATCATAGCACCATTTGGGTTGCTTTCGTTAGTTACCCACACCCTTGTTTTTTTTGGTATCATTATCTATGTTTTTCGATTAGTTTTTCTAATTTATGTCTTGGTAATTTATGGAAGTTATTAAAGAAGTCTTTCATAAATGAATCGGTTACGATATCATTTTGTAGGTGTATTAGTGACCCTACGCTATAACCCTCTTTTTCTAGGTGTTCAAGGATTTCATCGTTATCGAAGTCATCTATGTGCCAATCATGGCAGTCACAATCATCTTCATCCATTGCTTCATCTTCGGGTATCATATCCAGAGTCCATCTAGCATAATTTTTAATAACATTTTGGTTTAGGGTTTCCAGTAAGTCTTCTTGTTGGTCATCATCTTCGACTAGTCCAACGGTTGCTTCAACATATGTCCAACCAGTTCCGATTAATGTATCTGTCCCAACCACTTGCATACCCTTATGGGTTAATTCAACAAAGGTATATTTATGGTAAAATCCTTCTAAATCTTTACCAGTGAATATCTTCCTACCAGGTTTTAATTCACCACCTAGGTTTATATAGTCACTTACGGTTATGTGTACAGTTTCAGTCATTATTCTTCTATTTTTTTCATTCTCCACTTATGTCCCATGTATCCACTGAATGTAATCCACCCTTCTTCCCCAGATGTTATACCACCATGACCCACATCAAATCCACAAGAGTATTGGTCACCTTCTACTTCAAAGTATGCAGAGTCATCACCATTTGGTTCTAATGTAATAGCAGTAATTTTATTAATGTTAGTGAGTTCTGGTAATTCACCACCAAATAGTGCTCTATCCATTGAATCACCGAAGTCTTCAAGTACACCACCGATAAATTCATCTTGTTTATTAACAAATTGTTCCCATAGGGGATATGTTTTACCATTTATAACGATTGGTTCATTTTTCATTTTGTATGTAGTTTAATGTAGTTCTTAACAGCTTTAGTTTCTTCTTTGGTGAATAGGTAAGTATCTTCCTTCATCATTGGAATAATCTTTGATACTTTACCTTTCATAATATCATCAGTAAATTCCATTTGGGTATATCCCATAGTATCAATTGCTTTTTGGAATATATCCGTTTCTTTTAAACAAGTTTCTTTTAGTTTTTCTTTATAGATTCTATCTTGTTCAATAAATTGTGTACATGTTTCTTTAGTAAATACATGGTCACCACTACCACAGAAATTACATACACCTAGACCACTTACATTTTTTAAATTAGGGTTCATATTATTTGTTAGTAAATTTATTATAGTTGTTTAATATACCCAGTATATTATCTGCACCAACTGGATTAGCCGAGTGCACATAGAACGTTGGTAATTTAACATCGTTATCCATACAGTATTCCACAAGCCATTTTGCACAGTCCATTCCAGTTTTCTCTTGGTATGTTTGGGCATCTTGGTAAGCTTTACTTGATTCATACGTACCCCAATGTTCTTCTGGGGTATAGTGTTCATCTGCCAGGTCGTGGTCAAAGCTAATTGCCAATGGCATACCATACATTTCAATCCACATAACGAATTGTTCGTAGTTTAATACCCAATCGATATCGTCATACCCAGATGGTACGGTCTTCGCCAAATTTAGGTATGGATTTCTAAGGTCATCAAGCCAGAGTAATTTATTCATTATTTAAGTAGTTTTTAATAAAGGTTGATACTAATACGGCTTCCATGTCCAAATCAGTCTTATGGTTATGGTCATCCATTTGATGCCAATTTTCATTAATATATTCTGTTAGTTTATCATATAGGTCTATAGTTTCAACACTACCACCACCTTTGATGATTCCATGGATGACTGGGAAAATTATGGTTTCAATTGGGGAAGCCATTGTTTCTGTTTCTAAGGATAACATATATTGAGCCATTTGTTCCATGCTTTGGGCTGTTTCAAGACGACCTAGAAATGGTGTTGAATCGGATAAAAACCCTAGTGATTCCCATTTTAGATATGTTTCATCTTCTTTTAACGCTAAAATTGTTTCTATAATATGGTTAATATCCATACATTCGGCATCTACTTCTATTTTACACCCATCCTTATGTTTGAATGTTAGTTGCCCAAATCCAGTACCTTCTTTACCCCAATCTATGATGAGGGTATCTTTATCTTTATATCCTATTTCTGCTTTCATGCTTCTACCATTTTAGCTTTTTGTTCTTCTTGAATCGAATCTACGATATCGTTAAGAACACCGTTACAACTAATCATCTTTCGACATAGTTTAAGGATTACCACTTCAGTGGTTGTTAATTCACTTTCAGTAGCCATTCGTGGCTCTTTTCTTTGTAAGTAAACACTATCATCATTAAGATAGATTAAGAAGTTATCTTCGTTTTCAATTATTGTATTTTCCATAGGTTTTATTTTTAGTATTACTCATGTTTAGCTATATTTTATTTCTTTTCTAATTTGCATAATAAGTCTTCCCAGGTGGTTTTCACCTACGTTGGGAGATTCGCTTAGGTCTACACCCCAGAATTTATCTTTCCATAGGTTACCTTCTTGAATATTTTGGTCACCAGTTTCAATTAACTTGGTGAAGTATGGTTCTTGTGCGAATTTTTTCTCAAGACATATTCTCATTGCTGATATCTTTCTATCATCCCAACCAATATCGTCTTTAATTTCTTTAGACTTTCTTTTCACCTCTGCTGGTGAATGACTCAAACAGATTTTTAACCATTCAACACTATCATTTCTCAATGACATGTAGGCATTTTCTACAGAGGCAAAAACATATGGACCAATTTTTATATCGACTGGTGCGAAGTTTGAAAGCCATCTGGTATCTTCTCTAAATTCGTATATCATACTATTTCACCATTTGCGATTTCCTCAGCTCTACCAAGAAGTTCTATTTTTCTTTCAATATCTTTTCTTACACCACCTTTGGTTCGATTAACAGATTCAATATCATAACCTAGTCTAAATACCATTTTATTATTTGGTACTGTAATCAGTGGACCAAAGAATCTATACTTCTTAACCTTTTTATAGACGTTATTGGTTAGATAGAATTTAGTTTCTGCGGTTTCACCATTAACTTCATCATAATCATAGATTATTCCGTAGTATACTGTTTGACCGTTTATATTTAATGTTTTCATATAACACCAGTCAATTTAAGAATTGCAAATCCTATTAATGCTCCTATTACACCAACACCAGCACCAACTAAAAAGCTAATTGCTACGTTGAATATTCTTTTTAACATTTTTTCTTCCATCATTTATAATTTAAACAAATATAGTTAATTAATTATTAACCCACAAGTTATTTACCTAGTTTTTTAAAGTATACATCCCAACAAGCTGCTTTAGCACAGACTGGTGGTTCGGTGGGCATACCCATACAACCACATTCATATCCACCACAACACATGTGTATTTCTATTGATGTACCACAAGTATCACATTGACCTTCCATTATCTGTTGGCTATTTCGATTGAATTTTTGGACACACTGTGTAACCCTTTATTCAAACCAACTCTAGTTTTATATGTTTCTGATATACCAATGGTTTCACCATTACCAGCTTTTAGTATAAAATATTCTTCTAAATTACAACCAATTTTAACTTCAAAGTTAGTCAAATCTTGGGCATTTTCTATAACGGAATTAATTCCATTTTCAGCACCTTGTTTAGATGCGTATGTTTCTGAGGATAGGATTGTTCTACCATTCCTAGCTTTTAGAACGAAGTGAAATTGGTTATCACTTGTTTCTTTAATTTCGAATTTTGGGTTTGTTTGTTTCATAGTTTTTAAGAGTTTATTGCTGATACGTATTTTATATGTTCTTTCCATGTATTTTTTAAGAAGAACTCTTGAATATATTTTCCATAATTTTCATTTGTATCATCAAACACTAATGTTAATTTATTGATAATACGTTTTATCAAACTTGATTGGGTACGTGTTAGTTTAACACCACCTTTTATATTTAATTTTAGGCTATCACATATTGTTCTAAGTCTAACATTGTCGGGTGTATTAAGATATAATTCATTACATATTGTAAAGTCAATTAATCTCCTATATTTAGTATTATTTGACATTTGTTTTATTCTTATTATATTGGTGATATGAAAGACCCAAGACCAGACATGATATCTAAGTATTTAAAGACGTATTACCCAGTAAATAGGGTTAAGATTAAAACCAAATTTAGACGTGCCATCGTAATTGATGGTAGGCCACATATGTTATTAACCGAGAAAAAATACATCATAGGTCGTTTATTTAATTTAATGCAGACAATTTATGATATGGACAGAAAAACTGTTTCTACCATCTTAAAGTCTCATTATGGTACAACCGTATGATTACTTTTTCAATTGTTTAATCTTCGACATACACATATCACAACCTTTCTTCCAGCACCATTGGATGTTATGTTTTAGGTAGTATAGTATTCCACTACCACCAATTAGTCCCCAAAGTAATGATGGGTGACCTTCGCCACATATTCCTAGTAAATGTTTAATTGTTTCAATCATAATCGTTTTTTTTCTGCTTTAGTTAATAATTCTTTTGGTACATCACATAGTTCTGAAAGTATTCCCAGGTCGAGTCTCCATTTATATTGAGACCTATCCATATGTATTGTCATTGTTTCTGCTAGGTGGTCAAGACATTCTTTATGTGACCAACCATTAACGGTTTCCATGTGCTTCAGCACCTCAGCTTGTTTACCAATTGCTGTTGCTCTACCAAAGTGTTTCACTTGGTGGCATTTCGGACAAAGTGATATAAGACCGATTAGTTTTTGAGTTTTAACCTCATCATTATAATCCCATATTTCGTGGCATTCCACGTTATGTCTATATCCTTGTTCTTTACCAGTTTGTTTACATATCTCACATTTATTACCAGCTTTAGCGTAGCTTTCCTTTCTTAGTATATTCCAATACTTAGTTGGGAGAAGTGTTCTAACGTTGGTATAGAAGCAAGTCTTAGGTATTAGTTCTAATAGTACTTTCATTCCCATGGTTCTTTTGGTCTTGTCATTTTGAAGTGTTCTCTAAATTGGTATCTTGGTATGATATACCCTTTGGTATTACTATTCCAATCACCAACCCCAGACTTTAATTCAAAATCATTATCTTCTATTAAATCCCTTAGTTTATCTGATTTAATATACCAGATTTCCTTTAGGTATGGATAGAATGTTATAAAGTAATCAGCTTCTGTTACAATGATTCCAGATTCTACACCCCTACATTCTATTTCAATGAATAGATTATTGGTGTCATAATCTGGTCTACAAGTAACATCGGTTTTAACCTCTAATGTAACTTCTTTAGGGCTTTTAGGTAGAACCATAACGATATCATATTTGTTATCATTATCTTCATTATCTCTTACGTATGTTGCACCGTATGATTCAAGGTCACGTCTTACGAATTGTTCACCTTTTTTACCTAGTTCTAGGTCATTTAAAAATTCTCCAGTTGCCATTATTTTTTATATATTACATCGCATTGTTTGTTCCAAGCATCTATTATATTTTGGGGGTTTCCACCATAACCACCAACATGTTTACCACATTTACAAGTTAAATAATATGGGGTTCTACTATACCCAATCCAATATCCATCTGGTTTGTGACCACATGAACATGTATTTAATTTATCTGTTTTAGAGTTTACTTGCATCGATAACGCTTTTAATTATTTGGTCGAATTTTGCTAGGGTTGGTGTATCTAACATTGAGATAGCATTGTGTGACCTTAAGTCGTATAATGATATCATTAAATCATCCTTACCCAAACTTTTATTGGTTCTACTAATTGCTAATGCACCACCATTAGTTGGTTCTGCTTCTGGCATCTCACAATCGGTTAATTGACAGTATACGTCTCTAATTGGTATTGATACCTCTCCAGATTTCATACCTTTAAGTTTCATTTTAATCTCTTGGTCTGCCGTTAGAGTGATATTAATTTCTCTATCATTAATTTTAACGGTTGATTCTCTAACTAAATTCTTATTTAAAAGTGTTGCCATTTTTCATGTTTTTATTCGTTACAACAAAGATAATCAATTTTTAGTTAAAAAACAAATATTTATATAAAAGATATGGAAAAAAGAATGTCCAACAAGGAATTAATGGGTAAGTTTATTGACTTCGTAACGAGTTATTTAGATATTACAACACCATTACAGATTAAACTAACCAAAGATAGGGGTGACATAGTAACAACTGCTTACTACGACACCCAGAACTTCATAACCGTTATATATATAAAGGATAGAGCGATTATGGATGTCATGCGTAGTCTTGCACATGAAATGGTTCATCACCACCAAAATGAGATTGGTACTTTAACTGGTACTGCCGAAGATGGTGCAGATGGTTCTGCAATAGAAAACGAAGCCAACGCTAAAGCGGGTGAAATCATTAGGATATTTGGTAAACAAAATCCAGAGATTTACACTAACAACTCTTAACGGTCTTAATTATTCTAGCAGCAATCTTATATGGGTCACCATTAGATGCTGGTCTTCTATCTTCCAGATAACCTTTCCACCCATTATTAACAACCAACGTTGGTATTCTAATTGATGCCCCTCTATCTCCAACACCATATGAGAAGTCTTTTATAGAAGCTGTTTCGTGTTTACCAGTTAGTCGTTTATGGTTATCATGTCCATACACTTCTATATGTTCTTCTATTACGGTACTAAAGGTTTCACATATTTCCATAAATTTTTCTTCAGAACCACACGTTCTAAGTGTTTCATTTGAGAAGTTAGCATGCATACCACTACCATTCCAGTCTCCTTTGATTGGTTTTGGGTGATAATCAATATACACCTTATATTTTTCAGTTAAACGGTCTAATAGGTATCTAGCAATCCATATTTCATCACCAGCTTTCTTTGCACCTTTTGCGAATAGTTGGAATTCCCATTGTCCACAAGCCACTTCTTGGTTAATACCTTCAAATTTAAGGCCTGCGTCTAAACATAGTTCCATATGTTCGTCCACTATTTCTCTACCATGGGTATTTTTACCACCAACTGAACAATAGTAAAGACTTTGTGGTGCTGGATAACCACCAATTGGGAATCCCAATGGTTTATGTGTTGCACAATCCATTATAAAATATTCTTGTTCAAATCCGAACCAGAATTCATTTGTATCATCTTGGATTGTTGCCCTAGCGTTTGATTCGTGTGGTGTATTATCTGTATTCATTACTTCACACATCACCATTTTACCATTATATCTACCTGGGTCAGTATATATTGCGACTGGTTTAAGTATACAGTCTGAGAAGTTACCTTCGGCTTGTTCTGTTGATGAGCCATCGAATGACCATTCTGGTACATCCTCTAATTTGAGGATGCTACAGATTGGTTTGTCATCGCTAACGAATTTTCTTACTATTTTAGTTTTACTTCTAAGGTTTTGGGTTGGTTTGTGCCCATCTAACCATATATATTCTACAACATGGTCGTGGAATTGTATTGTTGGCATTTCTAATAGTTGTTCTTTCATGGTTTAATTTTTGGTTTTCTTATATAATATTCTTGAAATGGTGGTTCAATACCTGGAGATATTTTCCACCAATTAAGTTGGTAGAAGATACCATTGTCTGGTGGTCTAACTGTTGATAACATTACTGGTTTCTTTTTATTTTCGCCCATAATCTGCTGGTATTTCACCCCATTGTTTAGTTTCCCATTTAAGGATTTGTGGTGGTATTATTTTTTTTAGATAATCACAAGCTTTATTAAGTCTTGGTGTTACATCACCTTCGAACCTTGTATTAACTTCCATTTTCCTAACCCAAGCCATTGCTGTCACGGAATCGGTATATATGGGTGTTACAATTTTATGTTTTCTAACATAGTGAATTGCGTGTACAACTGCTAGAAACTCAGCAATATTATTTGTACCCATTCCTAATTCTTCTGAGAATAGTATTTCCCCAGTTTCTAAGTCTTTTCCACGGTAGAAGCATTCACCTGGGTTACCCCTAGTTCCACCATCTACGTTTATTCCTTTTATTGGTTTATCCATAACTTTTAAAATGGCATATCATCAAGACATTCATTAAATTCTTCTTCAAATATTGATGCATCGATTTTATTAAATTCTTTTAAGTTTTTTTCTACATTTTCTCGTATATCAATTGGTGCTGGAGTATTTCTAAAACCCCTAAATTGTTTAATATACAATCCACCACTGTTTCGTCCTAATTCTAATGTGTGTTCTTTTACGGTATATATCCCAGAACCACCTTGATTAACGGTGTTTGCATATGTTGCAACACAGTGTTTTCTTTTCATACCTTCACCAGCCAACCCTTTGGTATCGGTAAAGATTGGGTAGTTATATTTCTTACCAAAATCAATGAAGTGTTGTTTAATATTTAACTTTTGATTATCTTCGGTGAAGAGTATTGTTGTAATTTCTAGAGAATAGTCATCATGTTCTTTAGTTAATCTCTTTTTAGACCATGAACAATTAACCTTTTTGTTAAGTATTTTAGCCATCCTAAGTGTGTCGAAGAAAATGTGTGAATTACCATCAGATAATAAATCACCATTTTGTATATTTTCCACATTCACCATAAATGGTAGGTATGATTTAAACGCACCCCAATATTTAGGGTTAGTCATTCCATGTAAAAAACTGGCAGTTGGATAGGGTACACCATAAAGGTGGGATAATGCCTTTTTATATGAATATAATTTATAATTTTTAATAATATTGATTGTTAGGTTATTAAGGATTGGGTATTCATCTAACATTCTAAACCAACCAATTTTTGTTATCAACCAGGTTTTAATTAGTATATAAAAATTAACATTTGTTTCTAGTTGTGGATTACCAAACATATTGTTTGGGTTACCACCCATATTATCACGTGTAAATGCATCTTGTATTGACCTTAAAGATGGTTGCATTATTTTTTTGGTGGAATAATTTTCAATTAAATGAAACTTACAATTTTTATAAACAAGTGATGCCACCCGTTTTTCATTGCTATATATTTTATTGGTTACACTAACACCAAAGCATTTTCTAAATAGAACAATGTTATAGTCTCGATTACTTTTATAAAAAACAATTAACCTATATTGGTAATAACTACTTCGTTCATTTGACATAAAAACAATCCTAGCAAATTGTTTATTTTTTTTATATAAATCAAATAGTTTTTTAATCTTAGGGTTATCTTCGTTATACAAAGTTATTGCTTCTCCCCAATCTTCTTTATTTTTTTTGCTCATAATCCGTTTAGTTGTTATTTTCTACAAAGATAGTAAAATTATTTTTAATATACAATTGTTTTTTAGATATATGTGATTATATTTATAGATAACAAATAAAAAACAGAAATTATGGTTTTAGAAATTACAGATAATAAATTAGAAGGAATACTTGGATTAAATAAGATTACGGTTTTAGACTTTTACGCAGACTGGTGTGGACCGTGTAGAACATATACCCCAATTATTAATGATTTTGCATCAAACAATGGTGATGTTAGTGTTGGTAAGGTAAACGTTGATTCGAATCAAGATTTAGCAGTTAAATATGGTGTTAGAGGAATTCCATCGACAGTCTTTCTTAAAGACGGACAATTAATTACTAAGGTTCAAGGTGTTATACCAACGACTAAATTAACAGAAATTATTGGTGGATTGAAGTAATTTTTTATATTTATTAGTATGAAAAGGAAGATAACAATAACCGAAGAACAATTTAATAGAATAAGTCAACTGATGCATGAAACACAGCATCTACCTTATAAATTAATTATATCTGAGGAACAATTCAATAGATTAAACAAAGTAATCGATGAAGCTGCCCATAATGATATGGTTAGTAAGATTGTATCTGATTTAGAACGTAATTATAAAAAGGCTCTTGAAACTTATCGAGATGGTAATGAATATAAACAACGTAAGGTTTTTGAAATAATAATAGATGGTGAATTAATTAGCCCTAGTGACCTACTAAAATATCTTAAGGGTAAGTATGAGGTTAGTGAAGACTTTTTAAAGCAACTATTGGATGATTGGTGTGATGGTACTATCAAGGATGATACATTATCGACTGGTGTAACAATGACTTAAATGCTATTGAGGGAAAAGATAAGGCGAGTATTAAGAGAGTTTTATGGAGACTTCCAGACAAACCTTGAGCTTGAGTATGAAAATACTATTACTGAAAATCTACTATCTGGTTCTCTTAAAAACAAGAAAGAGTGGGTAACGTATAACCAAGTCATCTTAGAAATCAAACACAATTTAAAAAATTCACTAAAAGTTAAACAATTACAATATGAATTAACAGAAAATACAGACCCAAATATGGCTTGTATTAATGTGTTGGATGGGTTTAAATTTAAGACTGTTGAAATGGAAAGATTATATTATAAAATTAAGGGATTTTAACCTAATTTATTAGTGGTTCGGATGTTTTTTTAATATTTATAATTATAATAACTACTAAAAATACAAGCATGGAAAATTTCGATTACACCATCAAAGATGGTCCAGGTGTTTACACTAACTTAGACAAAGAATATAAAGAGTTTATTAAAAAATCCATCGGTGGTCTAGATACCGAAACCACCAATAGATGGGACATTTATAATATTATTATGAATGACTTAATTGCGTTAAAACTAACAAGAGTATTTGATGAGGTAAAGTATAGACTTACCGATGGTGAAAACCCAACAACAATTATGTTAGAAATATTAGAAAGGGAAGACTATAAGTCTGAATTAGGTTGGTTCTTAAAGAATCGTGTTAAACGCTATATAGAGGAAGATTTTTATAATTCTTTCTCCCAGTAAATTTTAAAAGTGCGTTTTTCGCACTTTTTTTATGTTTAAGCTTGTAAGTTCCATAAATTATGTGTATTTTTGTATAAAATATGATTGAGTATGATTGATAACACGAAAAGGTTAAACTTCTTACGTGATAAGTATAATGTGATTGACTGTGATGATGTGGTTGGGATTAGAACTCTCAAGCTTGATTATGAAGAACGTGGTTATGATTGTCAAACATTACAAAATTATAACAATTTATCTGAAGCTGCTATTGTTTTTAGTCTTGAGATAGAGGTTTTTGATGAGGGTGGTAATAAGATACATAAGGTTGATGATAATGGAAATGAGGTTATTAAACGTAAGTTAAAGGTTTATATCTCAAATGATGTTTTTAACGATGTTGTCGAATCGGACCCCACAAAGAATAAAATGTGTTGTCAGTGGATGCTTAATATATTCACCAATTCATTAAAGAAAGGTGAGTTTGTGTTGGCTGGTAGGTTCTATCACGAAGATTTACCACTAGCAAAGGATTATCTAACAATATTTGAGGCTAATAAGCGTAAGAATATTTTTAAGGTTTTTTCAGAAGCTAGTTATCTATTGAAATATATGGTTGACCCAACCAATATAAATCAATACACATCTCTTAATCAATTATATGATGCGGTTGACCCGTTTATTATAAGAGACCCTTCAGAAATGGAGAAAACATTAAATAAATTTGTTGCCATGGGTCATGCAACGATACCAGTTAGAGATAGGCGATTTTTGGTCTATATCCCAACAACACTAGAGGCTAGTGTTATATTTGATAAATTTGTTAACTGGTGTACAGCAAGACCTGGTAATTCAAATTTTGTGACTTATAGGAATAATAAAAAACCTAATGGTGATGAATCAGATATTTATATTGTAATAGACACAAGGTTTTTTACAGATAGATTAGAAGACAAGTTTTTGTTTCAGTTACATTTTGAAACAGACCAAGTTAGAGATAGGAAACAAGATGATGCAAACCTATATGAATATGTGTTGCAACATAGTGAGAGTCTTTCTAATTATTTTCACGAAGAGTTGACTGTAATGGCAAAAGATTTGGGTGGTCATAGGAATAACAGATACTTGAATATTTTAACCAAGTTTGGTTGGACTGAGGCAATGTTTGATGTTATGGAGTATTTCACAACGATTATTGATTTTGATAATCTTGAAATACCAAGGCTACCAAATATAAGTAGATTTACAATGTTAGATAATTTAATTCTAACGAATTGTGGATTAGTAACAATAGATGAATCAATTGGTAAGTTAAAGACGTTAGAGTTAATATCTTTACCAAATAATAGAATAACGGTGTTACCAAAAGAGATTGGTAACTTGAAAAATCTAGTGTATTTAAACTTGAAGGGGAATGAGATTACTCATATACCAGATGAGATAAAATACTTAGATAAATCCAATGGTGGGTCATTATATGGCTTATCTGTGGATAGGACGAAAATCGGGAATGTAAATTATAATAAATTAATAGAGTTGTTGCCCGAAACAATTATAAATAAAAACGATTATGGCATTTGAAGACAAAAAATGGAAAAGGATGGAGCACGGACCAATAAAAGGTTCATTAAAGGATTACTTAGCTAATATGTTCGATGAAATATTAGCACAAGGTTATACCTTTAAATTATGTATTGGTACTGATTCACAAAGAAAAGGTAAAGGATATAAATTTGGGACTGTAATTGTTGTTGCCATGGAGCAAAATCTTGGTAAGGATAAGTATGGTAAAGTACTTATGCAAGGTAAAGGTGCTAAGGTTATCGGTTGTAACTACTTCAGTGATAAATACCCAAAAAATAAAGATGGGGTTAAAGAAAGAATGATGTATGAAGTTGGTAATTCAATTGAAGTAGCATACGAAATAAATGATTTAGTTCTTGACTATGGTGTTAAATTAGAAATTCACATTGATGTTAACGCAAATGTAATGTGGGAATCAAATAAGGCTATGGACGAAGCCGTTGGTTACGTTCTTGGTATGGGTTACGACTTTAAGGTTAAACCAGATGCTTGGGCTGCAACTAAATCTGCCGATAGGGTAAGTAGAACTTAATATTATGATATACGTTTTAACGACAACATGTGGTGAAATTATTAATAAAAAAGATTGCAACTCTTTAGCTGTTGCTGAAAATTACTTTGCGAAAGTGAAGAAATTTTCAGTATCACAGTTATTAGAAATTTATATTGTAAGAAAAAAATAGTAATTTTTAGGCCTTTTGTGTATTTATTCGATACTTATTATAGTAGGCGAATAAATATATATATTAAAAAATAAACCCTTAAGATTATGTCAAAAAATGTAAAGACTGTAAGAATTACAGAAAGTGAATTAGTTACCCTTATAGATAAAATCGCAACAGAAGCGATTGTTGAAGAGAAAAAAGTGTGGCTTGCAGAACAAAAAGAAGCTAATAATAAATTAGTTGAAAATAAGTTAGCAGACCTGGAGAAAAAAGTTGCAGCATTGACTGAAGCTAAAAAATAAGGAGAACTTATCCATAAAAATAAAAGAAGATTAGTGTTTATATCATATAGACACTAATCTTTTTTGTTTATAATTAAATAATTGCGTCATAGGCAGTCTTCTCTGAAGGTAATACTTGTGATGCCGTTTCTATTGCTTCTTCAATATTATTATTAATAAAGGTTGACCAAGCCGCATCATCTGCCGCACCAACACTAGCATAGGTCGATGCAGTATCACCCAATAACATAATCAATGCCCTTGAGAATACATTACTAATTTTAGTTTGATGGGTCATCATATATTCAAACGACACATTCATTTTATTAACATAATTTGTTGCTGCTTCATCCCCAGTTGTATCTTTTATAGATGCACGAAAATCGAATGCAAACTTATATGATGCTTGAAATACGCAATCTTGTAAATTCATTTCTGATGGTGGTTTAATTACACCTCTAATGATTTGTTCTTGTTCTATAATATTTAATGCCATAATTTTTTAATTTTTGTTTATTATTTAATTATTGGTTTTAACCTATTAAGTTTTTCTTTAATATCTTTAATCCTTTTTTTTGTTTTCCAATATTTAATAGCTTTATCTTCCATTTCCTTAAGTCTAGTATAATAATCTGGAATTTCTATAAGGTGGTCTAGGCTAATTTCTTTGGCTAACGATTCATCATTAACATGTTCCAATTCAACCTTACCACCAATTTCTAATTGTTTTTTAATATCGGCAACGGATATATCAAATTTATTTGCTATGTCTTCCACTGATTTATCATCGGATAGACCACCCTTTAGTTTGTCTTTCATTATTTAAGTATTAATTTGTCGGTCTTTTTATTATAGGTAATATTAATTGTATCCCCCCTCTTAACATCACCAGATAGAATCTTATCCGCTATTGGTTCTTCAATACATCTTTGTATTGCTCTATTAAGTTCTCTTGCACCATAGGTTGCATCATATCCTTGTATTGCCACATAGGTAATTGCACTTTTAGCAATTTTAATCACATACCCACTTTCCAACACACGTTCTTTAAGGTCATCTATTTCATTATAGATAATCTTATGAATATCTTCTTGTGTTAAGCTATTAAACACGATTGAATCATCTAGTCTATTAAGGAATTCTGGTTTGAATTTCTTTTTAAGTGCCTTATCAATGATTGAACGCATGTTCTTTTCTGTATTAACAACAGTAGCCCCCGTTTCAAACCCCATATTCTTACCGAATGTATTAAGTTCTGAAACACCAATATTAGATGTCATTATAATTAGGCAATTTTTAAAGTTAACTTGCCTACCTAATCCATCTGTTAATTGACCATCATCTAATAATTGAAGTAATACATTGTAAATATCTTCATGTGCTTTTTCGATTTCATCAAATAAAACAACAGAGTATGGTCTTTTTCTAACTTTCTCAGTTAGGTGACCACCTTCTTCATAACCAACATACCCAGGTGGTGGACCGATAAGGCTTGTAACATTAAATTTTTCCATATATTCGGACATATCTAATCTTATCAATGCATCTTCAGAACCAAATAGGTTTTCTGCAAGTAATTTAGCTAAATGGGTTTTACCAGTACCAGTTGGTCCTAAAAATATAAATGACCCGATAGGCTTACTTTTATCTTTAATACCAAGACGGTTACGTTTAATGGCTTTAACAACCTTATCTACGGCTCTGTCTTGACCAATGATTAGTTTTTTAATGTCTTTATCCATATTAACCAATCTTTTGGTTTCTTCAGTGGACATATTACTAATTGGTATTCCAGTCATCATACTAACAACTTCTGAAACCAATACTTCATTAACAATAGTTTTATTATTGTCTAATGATTTTTCCCATTTCTCTTTTTCAATATCCAACGCTTCGATAATTTTACGTTCTTCATCCCTTAGTTTGGCTGCGGCTTCGAAATCTTGTTTAGCTACGGCAGTTAATTTATGTTTACTAATTTCGTATTTGTTTTCTTCTAAGGTTTTAATATTATTTGGTGCTACTATATCAACATTAGTAGTTGCACCCACCTCATCCAAAACATCGATTGCTTTATCTGGCATGGCTCTATCTGTTATATATCTATCTGATAACCTAACACATTCGTTAATGGCTTCATCTGTATAGATAACACCATGGTGTTCCTCATATTTGTTTTTTATGTTATTAAGAATCACCGTAGTTTCTTCAATTGATGGTTCTTCAATATTCACTCTTTGGAATCTTCTTGTTAAACCAGTATCACCTTCGATATTTTCTCTAAATTCATCTGGTGTTGTAGCACCGATTACTTGAATTTCACCACTACTTAAGGCTGGTTTAAATATATTAGCAGCATCCATACTTCCAGATGCATTACCAGTACCAACAATGGTGTGAAATTCATCTATGAATAAAATAACATCTTTATTATTTTTTAATTCATTTAAAATGGCCTTCATTCGTTCTTCAAATTGTCCACGATACTTAGTACCAGCAACAATTGAAGATAGGTCTAATGAATAAATCTTTTTATCCAATAACACCCTAGATGCCTTACCTTCATTTATAAGTATTGCAAGACCTTCAACTATCGCTGTTTTACCAACTCCAGCATCACCAATTAAAATTGGGTTATTTTTCTTACGTCTAGCAAGTATTTGAGATATTCTTTTAATTTCCTTTTGTCTACCAATAACTGGGTCAATACCACCTTCGTTGGCAACCTCGGTTATGTTCCTACAGAAATTATCCAAAACTGGTGTGCGACCGTTTTTATCTTTCTTGTCTTTACTACCCATTGGGAATGGTATATCTGAATCACTAGCATCGCTATCATCATCTTTAAAAGAACCGAATTCATTATTAAGTTTCATAATTATACCTTTAAAGCTTTTATGGGTTATACGATGTTTTCTAAGTAATTTAACAAAATCCCAAGTATTGTGGGTTAATATCCCCAACAATACATGTGCCGTATCAATTACATCTGATTTAACACCCTTGGCTTCTGTTGATAATAACCTAAACGCAGTTTTGGTTTCATCACTAAATTCTAATTTTACGTTTGTCTTAAGCCCTTCAATCCTATTTAGATTTGAAGTGGTTATAAATTCGTTAGTATCTTCAGTTAATGAAATTAAATCTACATTCATTTCTGATAACAACGATACGCAGTTATTTTTTTTATCATTAAGGATTGCCAGTAACACATGTTCTGGTCTTACGAAGTTATCATCGAACTCCTTTGCAATATCATTTGCGTTTTTTATAATGACCTTAACCTTTGGGACTACATTTCTATTCATATATATTTTGTTTATCATCTTGTCAAACAAAGATAGTTAATTAAAACCAATAAATCAAGGTTGACTTATTAATAAATATTGACTATATTTGTAACAAATTAAAAAACAATGCCTAAAAGAATCGAAATACTTAAAATTGAGGATAATAACATTAATAAAATAACTCATATTGATGCCCAATTATCATTTGAGGGTAACCATATGATTATCGAAAAACGCACATATATTACAGATTGGGATGATAAAGATAAAGAAAAACTACAATTTATTGAATCAATCGTTTATAATTTAAGTGAAATAAAATCTTTTAGACAATATTATAATTAAACAAAAACAAAAACTATGTTAAGACAAAAAGTAATTAATGAAAACGTAACTACATCATTGTATGATTCATCCAACGTTGTAGCGTCAACTTATGACACAAGTAATAACAATTTAACAGTAATATTTAAATTTGGTGGGAGTTATACCTATCTTGATGTACCACATACTGACTATTTTAGATTTGAAACTGCTGAAAGCCAAGGTAAGGTATTAAACAGTAGTATTAAGAAATTTAAGTTTGTAAAGAATGAAGATGTAGACGTTAAAGTATTCGAAGATGAAATCTTACTATTAAAGGAAAGTGAAATTAAATCGCATACTGAAGATATGGTTGAATATATGAGGATGTTTATTAGTAGTGTTGATACTGGTAACGTTATCACCAACCAAGCAATCGAAAGAATTAATCACATGACTAACCATTATCTTCAAATCAATGAGTAGGGTTGATGGAAAATACTTAAGGCTTCTCCATAAGATTATGGATGAAGGTGTACTAAAGGGTGATAGAACTGGTACTGGTACTAAATCCATATTTCACCATACCCTTGAATTAGATATGGCAGATGGTTTTCCACTGCTTACAACCAAAAAGATGTTTACTAAAGGAATCATACATGAGTTACTTTGGCTTCTTAATGGTGATACCAACATTAAATACCTTGTGAATAATGGGGTTAATATTTGGACTGGTGACGCATATAAGAAATATGAACATTATCATAACAACCATCCAACAATACATTCTAATCGATTTGATATCCTTTCACAAGAAGATTTTGTAGATAAGATTAATAATTTTGATGATGATGACCACTTTGTTAAGGAATGGGGTGATTTAGGTCCAATCTACGGAAAACAATGGAGAGAATGGAAAACTCTTATTCCATATGATATAACTAATGAAAATTGTAAAGTGGCGGTTAAAACAATTGACCAAATCCAAAATGTTATTGACCAATTAAATAACAACCCAGATGGTAGACGTATTATGGTGTCTGCTTGGAATGTTGGTGAGATAAGTGAAATGACACTACCACCATGTCACTGGGCATTTGAATTCTATACTGAGGAATTAACTCATGATGAAAGGATTAAAATTGTTATTGATACTGTGGATTGGGTAAGGGATTCATTTGACCCAGCTCATGAAGCAAATAAGTATTTATATCGTGGACAACCTTTAATTTATGGTGATTTAATACCTTATCGTAAGTTATCTCTTAAATGGCATCAACGTTCTTGTGATACCTTCTTAGGTATTCCATTTAACATTGCTAGTTATGGATTTTTACTTCATATGGTTGCACAACAAGTTAATATGATTCCAGATAAGTTGATTGGTGATTTAACCAACGTACATATCTATAAGAACCATTTTGACCAGGTAGCCGAACAATTGAGTAGAACAAATGAATTTGATTCACCTAAGTTAATCTTAAATAAAGCTAAGGATATATTCAGTTATAAGTTCGAAGATTTCAAGATTGAAGATTATAAGTCCCATTCAAGTATTAAAGCCCCACTTTCTAATTAAGGTTATTTATATAAAGTATTGATTTTTCATAAGTTTTAATATATTTATTAATATAATAACAACAAAAATATAAATTATGGCTTTAAGAAGTGGAGTTTTTTCAACAATACATCTATCAACAGATGCAGATTTTGTAAACTACAGATACTATCAAGTATATGCGGGTACTGGTGGTGCACCAGTAATTAATGATGTTGCAGTAACAATGTCTGCAGCTACAACATTAGATATATCTGTTAAATCAATAAGTGCTACGGCTGGAATATACGTGTTGGGTGTTAAGAAAGATGTTGTCAATGGACCACAAACTTTGAGTAATTATCCTCAACCAGTATAAAAAAATATATAAATTAAAATTATGAAAAAAGTAAATACAGTAAGACCAGTTGGTTTAAAAGGAAACGAGAAGCTTAATAGAATGAAAGAGCTAATGGGTGAAGCATTCAATAGTGATAGAGTAAATCGTTCTGTTATTGAGATAACTAAAAGTGGACCAGATGGTAATTCATATGCTATTGTTAGGGAGAACCACGAATACTACATTAAGGTTACAAGTAAAACACAAAACTTAGTTACTGAAGATTTTAATTACATGGGTGGTCTTAAGAACAAAAAAGAAGCATCATACCCATCATATTCAAAAGCACTTAAACAATTAAATCTTAAGTTTATTAGCCTTGCTGAAGCACACGAAAAAAATGGTGGTGTTAATGTGTTTGTTGGTGATAAGCTATTAAAAGAAGAAATGAGTCCTAATAGAAGTTTTAGTGAAAAACAAGGTTGGGGTGATAACGATGAATTTGTAACTAAAGCTAAAGGTACTGAATTAGATTCAGACGCACCTATTGATAAAGAAAACTCTGGTGATAATGTTGCTAAGGGTAAAGCTGAGAGTGAAGATGAAACCGTAAAGTTAAGTGAAACTGAATTAGCTATTGATGAAATGATTACTGGTAAACCAGAAGAGGTTATAGAAGAAACTAAAAAAGGATTTAGCATCGCTAGAGCAATTGCAGAAATGGACGGAATCGTTGAGTCTGTATTTGAGAAAGATGATGTAGATGTTCTTTTAGAAGGGCTTTCTAGTGACCAAAAAGATGCACTAATCAAAAAATTAGCTAAAAAAAAAAGCTAAGGATATCTGAAACTAAAGCAGATGGTATGTCCACTGGTCTATTCCAAGACGAGGAAGATGGATACAATTTAGAAGAAACAAATTATAAGTTAAAGCTGGATGTCCCTACGGATGATTCGGCTTTACCTACGTCTGGTAATGACGACTTAGGTGGTTTTGAGGACTTAGGTGGTGAAGACGACCTTGGTGGTCTTGAAGACCTGGGTGGTGAAGATGGTGATAAACCATTTGATGACCAACCATTTGATGCTGGTGTTGAAGCAGATGAAACTGAAGACCCAGAAAAATTCATACAACAATTATCTGGAAAACTAGGAACTAGTCTTAGAAAGTATAGTGAAGAAAGAGGTCAACCAGATTTCGATTTAGAGAAGTTCGCAGTTAATTCTGTTATCTCGGCTACACATACTGCTGAAATGGATGATGGTGACCAAAAAGATATTATAGCTAAGGTTAAAGGTTCTGGTGCAGAGGATGATATGGGTGGTGAAGAAGCACCAAACGATTTAAATCTAGACACTAGTGAACCAGTAGATGGTGGTGATAATGGTCTAGAGATAGGTGATACAGAAGATGGTGAATTAGAAGAAGCCGATGGTAGTGCTGATGATGGTTATTTTGGTAAAAACTTAAGTGATGATGAAAAGGAAGAAGAAGCCGAATATAATAAAAGTAAAGAACATTACGATGCAGTATTCACTGAAAGTGATGTAGATGAAGCTGCCATAAGAAAGCCAGAAGAAGAAACAAAACCAAATATTCATGTTTACCAACAAGACCCTAATGCTGAAAAGGATATAAATGAGGGGTTGAAACATGAGAATAAAAGAACTATCTTTGTTGAAAGCGTAATGCCAATGATAAGACGTGAGATTGCAGAATTAAAGGGTGGTACTGAAGTTAAACCAGCACCAACTGTTGAACCAACTGAAAAACCATTACCAAAAAAGAAAAGGGTTTGGAGGGCAAAACCAGATGTAAATCCAAAACCAAAGGCTAATATTGACGAGGGTGGTAATAAAGATTTAGCATTTAACGGTAGATTTGTTGAACAAGGTTCAATTGAACTGGAGGGGGTTAATCCAAACGATTACCCAAAATTTACAGATGCATTCATTAGTAAAGCTTATTATAATGATGGTACTGAATTATCAGAAGATGAGCGTGAATTATTTCAAAACGAATATTCTAGTTTAATACTTGATATGGCATACGAAAGTTTAATACCTTAACTATGGAAGAATTATTTTTAATATATATAAATAAGATAGGTGATGACTGGGAAGGTAATGGTGTTCATGAATTTATATTTTCAGATACTATTGAAGATGTAGATGGTGAAGATTGGGATGCACAACCAGCCTCTGGACAACCAAGTGGTCCAAACAATTCATTCGTAAAGAAGGTTGGTAAGATAACACTTGAAAAGATTGAATTAAAACTAATTCAAGAAAGTGATAGTAATAGTGTTTGGGATGCGGTAGATGGTATTATAGCTTTGGGATATGAAAATATTGAAGGTTATGAAGACTACCCAGAAACAAGACTTAAATTCTTCTTTGGTGATACCATTAAAGCGGTGGAAGAAAAGCTATTTGAAAGTGATTTAGTATTAACATATAACAATAAAGTTAAAAATATATTCGATGAGGATTAAAAAAAGAAGTATACAAGAAAAGATAAACCCAGATGTGGTTGCAAAACAAACTAGAGATGTTGTTGATGCAGTAAAAGGTGAATTAAAATCAGATGATGATACTGCCGTAGATTTTATTAAAGGTATGACTGGTGGTAATGTATCTGAAGATACAGAAGATGATGTTGCTAGTAGAGCAATCGATTTTGGTGTTGAAGAACCAGAGTTGGGAAAACAAGTAGATAGAAATATGCCTAAGACTGGTGGTATTGATTATGGTGAAAAGAGTGGTGGTGAACCAGATTTACCATTTGAGGGTACTAAGAAAAAAAAGGTTGTTGAAGGTAGACGAGTAGTTAAAACAATAAAAATTAGAGATTTAAAAAAATAATAATGAGTAAATTCCCAAAAAAAATACTACGTAATAAACTAACCAATAGATTGGTTGAGAATTTTCTATACGAAGATGGTATTACTGAGAGAATACACCCTAAATTAGAAGAAGACTTAAGAAATAACAAACATTCATTAGCTGAGTGTGATGTATTCCCAGAGGGTGACGTAATTACTTCTGAAATGAAACTTATTCGTGAAAGGTTTAAGGAAGTGGTACATAGGTGTAGAGATGCGTTTGATGTTGATAAAATTAACGATAATGAAATGAAAGCACAACAAATGCCACTGGTTTATAAGGCTATGGATTTGGAAGGACCCCATCTTAAAGAATTAGAAGAGTTAGCCATAAGAATGGTTATGGAAGAGTTTGATATGGATGAAGATGATGTATTGTTAGAAGCTAAGTTAACTCCAAACGTTAATTTATCTGGTGCAAGTATTAAACCTGGTAATGAAGATGTTAGTGAGGCGTTTAACGACCATGATGAAATCATAGAAGCTAATGCTCAAGTTAAAAAAAGACGTGTACTTAATGCTATGACACAAGGTGCGGCTACTAAGGTTAATCATATGTTTCATATGGTTAATGGTGAATTAAGTGAATTGAACCCAAGGTTACCACATAACTATAAAAAAATAATGTCTTCTGCTGATTACTTATACTTTATCGCCCCAGACATTAATGGCGAATCAACTGCGGCTGGTGGTTCATGTAGTGTAGATTTTGATGGTGATGAAGGTGATGATAGACCAGTAATAAGGGTTGAAGCTATTATATTTCCAGTATTAATTCATGAATTAGTTAAGGGTGTAATGGAAGTATTATCTGCACACGGATTACCAACACAAAAGAATATTGCAGAATATGTAATTGATAAAGCAGACTTTATGGGGGCTGAACCATGGGATATGAGACTTGGACCACCAATGTGGTCTAGATTATGTGAGGCAATACCAGAAGAAGATTTTGGGTTAAAACACTACGTATATGCTGATATAGCTAAATTACCACCACATGAGTTTAATATGACAATGAAAGAAATTCTAGCACAAACCATGAAGGGTAAACAAATAATACTTGAAATACTTACCGAGGTTAAGGATGAACTTAAAGACGATGAATTTAATGAATCAATGGGTGATGATTATTTCAATATTGAAGACTTATTATAATTAAAATAAACTAACCAATAACCAAGCCCCATACGGGGCTTTTGTTGTTTTTACGGTACTTTACTATATTTATTAGTAAAATACTATGTTAACAAAATTAGAAATATTAACTGAATATGGTAAATGTCTGCAAGACCCAGTATATCCTATAAAGACGTATCTGGAAACTTATGACCACACCAATGAAAGTTTTGTACCCTTTAATTTGTTTGATAAACAAGTTGAAATTATAAGGGATTACGAAGAATATAGATTTAATCTTGTTGCAAAACCAAGGCAAGCTGGAATATCTACAACCACACAAGCCTATATGACCGTTAAGGCTGCGTTTGCGAGTAAAAAGAAACCAGTAACATGTCTTATCATCGCCAACAAGCTTACACTGGCTAAGAAGTTCTTAAAAGGGATTAAAGGGTATTCTAAACAATTACCTAGATGGGTATGGGGTGAAGAATATTACGGTTCAAAAGAAAAAGAGTCTAAAGATGCTTGGCTTAATAACTCTACAACAGAATTTACATTACCAAATGGTTCTTCATTCATAGCCGTTGCAACATCTGAAGATGCACTTAGGGGATATACACCAACACACTTAATATTTGATGAGGCAGCCTTTATTGATAATGGTATCGATGTTTATTCGGCAGCGATGTCATCTTGTGCAACTGGTGGTAAAGCAATGCTTATTTCTACACCTAATGGTAAGGATTCATTATATTGGAAAACATATGACCACGCTAAGAACACAAAGGTTAAAACTAAAGATACATATAATATAATTGAAATGCGTTGGTATGAAGACCCACGTTATAACAAAGACCTTAGATGGATTAAAGAAGGTGAAGATGGTGAGATTGAGGATGCGTTTGATGAAGTAGAATACGATAAACTTAAGTATGATGATTTTCTTAAGGATGGTTTTAAACCAACATCTAGTTGGTATGAGGGTATGTGTGAAACACTTCATCAAAATCCAAGAAAGATTGCTCAAGAGCTTGATGTATCATTCCTTGGTTCTGGTGGTAACGTTATCGCAGATAAAGATATCTTATACCAAGAATTACATAATGTTAGAGAGCCAGATTATACAGATGGTAAAGAGGGTGAGTTTTGGATTTGGGAGAAACCAATTGTTGGTCACCAATATGGTATGGGTGTCGATGTTGCTAGAGGTGATGGGGAAGATTCATCTACAATAGTTATTGTTGATATGACCACCATGGAAGAGGTGATGGAATACCAAGGTATGATAGCACCAGATTTACTTGGTGAGTTAGTTTATAAATGGGGTAATCTATATGCAGCTTACACGGTAGTTGATATCTGTGGTGGTATGGGTGTTGCAACCGTATTAAAATTAATTGAATTAGATTATCAATATTTACATTATGAGGACCCCAATGGTAGAAAAATACTTAATAGTAAAGCTAGTCAATTACAATTCTATGAAAAGAATAGTAAAACCCCAGGTTTCAATGTGAATGGTGTTAGATTACCAATGATTGCAAATTTGGAATTAATGATTAGGACTAATGGTATTAAAGTTAGGTCTAGTAGATTAACATCTGAGATGGGTACATTTATTTATGTAAATGGTAGACCAGACCACCAAGCTGGTTCTCATGATGATTTACTTATGGCTTTGGCCATGATTCTTTGGATAATGGAACACGCATTTAAAAAGATGGAAAAATTAGAAAGTCAAAATAAGGCTATGTTAAGTGGTTGGGCAATTGGTGGTGCGGCAACAGTAAAAGAAGAATATAATACTGGATATGTATCCAGAGCAAATAGAAATATAAAAGCATTACCTAAACCTAGGTTACACCCAAGTGTTAGGAATTCGGTGCAAGACCCAAATGGTGATTACCTTTGGTTATTTAGTGGAACAAGATAAATTATGGCAAAGAAACAACAAAATACAAGAAGTAAGGTCTTCGTGAGGAAGAATGGTGGTGTTAAGGGTGGTAAATTATATAAATGGTCACCAAGAGATACACAAAAGAAGGTAAACGCACCAGATAATGATACAATAATAGGTGGTGTATACTTTTGTACCACCCCAATAGGTGGACAAGGTAATGACTTTATAACAACATATGTGTATAACCCAGTGATAATTGATGGACGATTAGTTAGGGAAGCATATGTTCAATGTGATTATGTAATGTAAGTGTTTAATTTTATATTAAAACAATTATATTAATCAAAGAAAAAAAAAATTATGGCAAAAAAGAATTTAACAGTATTTCAAAGGTTAAACAATATATTTTCACCAGAAGGTATTAATGTTCCTAAGAGTATAACAAATAGATATTCAATCGGTAATGATGTATTACTGAAAACCTCTGATAAAGCAGAGTATGACCAAGCTAAATTACAAGCACAACAAAATAAGTATCTTGGTGGGATGTGGAAGAAAGTTGATGGAGAATTATTTCAACACTCAGTTCACTATGAAACAACCCGTATTGGTTCTTATACCGATTTCGAAAGTATGGAATTTTATCCAGAGATTTCGGCAGCACTAGATGTGATGATGGAAGAAGCTACTACCATTAATGAAAAGGGTAGAGTATTAAACGTTTATTCAGATTCAAAAAGGGTGAAAACCATTTTAGAAGATTTATTCTTCAATAGACTGGATGTACATACAACACTTCCGATGTGGACTAGAAACACTTGTAAGTATGGTGATAACTTTGTATTCCTTAACATCGATGATAAAGCTGGTGTTATTGGTGCACGACAATTACCTAACTTCGAAATTGAAAGACGTGAGGGTGATTTATACAACAGACTTTTATTAGGTACTTCAACAAGTACTGACCCAGATGATGACCCAAAGGTTAAGTTTTACTGGAGAGGTAGAGATATTGAATTTAGTTCTTGGCAAGTAGGTCACTTTAGACTTCTTGGTGATGATAGAAGACTTCCATATGGTACATCTATGCTTGAAAAGGGTAGACGTATTTGGAAACAACTATTACTATCTGAAGATGCGATGCTTATATATCGTGTAACTAGAGCACCAGAAAGAAGAATATACAAGATTTATGTTGGTAACATTGATGATGCCGATGTGGGTGCTTATGTAGATGAAATTGCTAATAGGTTTAAGAGAACCCCAATCATGGATGCCCAAACGGGTCAAATTGATGTGAAATACAATCAATTGGCTAATGACCAAGATTTCTTCATACCAGTTAGAACTGAAGATGCACCAAGTCCAATTGAGACACTTCCAGGTGCTGCAAACTTAGACCAAATTGCGGATATAGAATACTTACAAAGAAAGCTATTTACTGCTGTTAGAGTACCTAAGTCATTCATAGGATATGAAGATGCTTTTGGTGATGGTAAAAACTTAGCACTACAAGATATTAGGTTTACAAGAACCATTAATAGAATACAACAAGCAATGATTCAAGAATTGAACAAGATTGCTATATTACATTTATTCTTATTAGGGTTAGAAGATGAGTTAGATAATTTCACACTTACACTTAACAACCCCTCAACACAAGCAGAGATGCTTAGGACTGAACACTTACAAGCTAAGGTTAACCTTTATAGGGATGCCGTAACTGATGCGGGTAATGGATTTGCACCTATGTCAATGACTAGGGGTAAACGAGAAATACTTGAATGGAGTGATGATGAGATTAAACAAGATTTACTTGAACAAAGAATGGAGAAAGCAGCCGCAGCAGAATTAGAGAATACTGCGAGTGTTATTAAACATACTGGTACATTTGACCCAGTTGATAGGGTTCATGGTGATATGGATAAAGCTAAAGAAGGTGGACAATCTGCTGAAGACGAAGGTGGCGATGGAGAAGGTGGCGGAGATGGTGGCTTCGGTGGTGGTGGCTTCGGTGGTGGGGGTCTTGACTTTGATGAAGGTGGTGATGATTTAGAAATTGATGGTGATGAAGGTTTAGAAGATGGTGGTGAACTTGAATTGGGTGATGGTAGCGATGAAGGTTTAGATGGTGGTGATACAGATGCACCAGAAACCACAGAAGAATCTAAAGGTTTTAATAAATTAAAACTACTTAAAGAAGATAGACTAACTGCATTAGGTAATCAAAAGAAATATCTTGCCGAACAAGATTTTGAAACCGCTAATTATTACAGAGAAAAAGCTAAAGGTATTGTTAGAGAAATTAGAAAGCATAATGGTAATAAAAAATTGGGTAATAATATCCGTAGAATTAGTAATATCCATGGTAATGCCTTACTTAATTCTATTAAGCCAGATGGTGATAAAATAATGAATGAGCGAATTAAGATTGTGGACAAAAATATTCGTATCAATGAAAATATAGATGAGATGATTAAGGAAATAAACAAAACGTTAGATGAATAATGTTTTTTGTCTCTATAATCTATATTTATTAATAAATAATAAACTATGAAAAATTTTGGTTTTATAAAAAGTTCTTTTAATACAGTTTTATGTGAAAATATTAGCAATAAAAGAGCTAATAGTGATTCGTCATTTAAAAGCTACGTAAAACAACTAAAGGAGAATAAATCATTGAAAACCCAATTTTTAATATATAAGAATATTGAAGATAAGGTTGAAGAAAATGAAAGTCTTGCACGTGAATTTGTGAAAGAAAGCATTGGCTTTATGGATGGGTTTTCTAAGAAGGAAATAAAGGAAGCTATAAATTCTTTAATAGCTATAAATCCAGATGTATTAAATGTAAAAGATGTTTACATGGGTAATGATGATTTAAAATTGTTACATGAAAACATTTCATACTTAATACTAACAGATAGAAACCCTAACACCATTGGTAAGATTGTTGAAACAACAAACTGTATTGTTAATTACATTAAAAATAACAAACCAAGTGTTGTATCGGAAGGTTTCGTAATGCCAAATAGTCAAATTGGTTTATTCTTAGTTGAGAAGTATAATGAAACATATGAAGACCTGGATGAATCATACAAAACGGCCATTAGAATCATAACAGAATCTAATGAGAGTGAACAAAGTGAGTTTTTCACAGAATCAGTTTCTAACTGTTTAGAGTTAATAAACAGCAACTTGAAAGATTCTGAAATTGGTGTTAAAGAAAGTCTATTAGCAGCAAAGGAAAATTTATTAAATAAGAAGTACGAACCTAAAACATTTTTAACCGATATATCTAAGATATTAGAATTCACAGAAGATTTAAAATAAAAAAAGTTATCATGATAGAAGAGTCTAGTAATATTACCAAATTAAAGAAGTTAATAAATTATGAAGATTATGACCAATGCACACATGAATTGGAATTGGCATGTGATATAATAAATGATGCTAATGATAATGGTTATTGGTCATGGAATATTGAAAAAGAATTTTGTTATTTAAGTTCATCAGTAAAGAAGTTACTTGGTTATAGTGATGATGAATTAAATGGGTATAAACCACTGACAGAATTATTAGTTAAAGGAGATGATATAAAATTCATTAATAAATTAGATGAATATATTAAAAGTAAGACAGAAAAACCGTTTCAAATAATCCTTGATTATTACCATAAAGATGGGAGTGTTGTAACACTACTATGTAGGGGTTTAATAACAGATTGGGGAATAAACAATGAACCAAAAAAGATGGTTGGTTCATATATTAACATTACTAAATTATAAATCATTAAAAAAAATGGCAAATAAAGATGAAACCAAAGAAGATGGTTGGAATGAGTACTCAAAACTTGTTTTGGCTGAACTACTTAGATTAAATGATAACGATAATAAGCTTCGTGATACAATCACAGAGAGTAATGGTAGGTTATATAAAGCACTTAGTGAGATTAATATTAAATTAGCTCGTCTTGAAGCATTTGAAAGAGAAATTGATGTAATAGATAAGTGGAAACTAGATATGGAAGAGGTTGGTACACCAAGTGTTCTTAGACAAATCAAAGCAGATGTTGAATCACTTAATACTTTTAAAACAGTAGCAACAACTGTATGGGCTATCGTTCAAATTGGTTTTGGAATCATCATCGCCATATACTACAAATAAAATTTGACTTATCGTAATTGTTGCTTATATTAAGGCTTAAGCAACCAACTATGATAGTAAAAAATGGAAAAAAATTAATCATCGACAAACACTCAAATCTTAACGTTGTTTTCGGAACAGTAGATAATAAGAATCCAAAATCTATGTACATTAACATATCTGGTTGGGCAAACCCAATTGATATAACAATTGATGATTATGATAAGATTATCCATAACATTACAAAAAAGATTAAAAACACGTTATTCTTAAATATTGATTCTACAATGTTTCATACTAATAAGGTAATTGTAGATTTTAATATGAGAAAATCTGGTGTTAGGTTTGGAAGGAAGAGTTATATGAATTGTGAGGTAACCTTATTTCAAAAGAATAACTACAACATGCAAAATCAACTTATTAAGGACACATTAAATGATATCATTGAGATATTACTGGATGATGTGTTTAATGATTCTGAATACTTCGAGTTTACGCAAAATAAATAAAACCTAGTCCACTCTAGGTTTTTTTAATGTCTTCTTTATATTTATTAGTATAAAAAAAGAATACATGTTTGACGCTGACGTAAAAATACTTAAACCTGGACAAACTGGTTTTGGATACTTAATAGAACAAGATGCTGGTTACATATCACCAGATGATACACGAAACCAAGAATTCATCAATGAGATTGATAAGATATCTACTGGTGTTAATATAATGTTTGAACCACTTGTGGTTTATGTTGTATTACAAAAATGGGGTGTAAAGAATCGTAATGGAAGAATATATCCACGAAATATCTTAGAAAGAGAGGTAGATAGATACCAAGAGTTGATTCAACAACGTAGAGCTGTTGGTGAACTAGACCATCCAGAATCTTCAATAATCGCTGGGGATAGAATATCACATAACATAACTAAAACATGGTGGGAAGGAAAAACACTTATGGGTACTATGGAAGTACTTATGTCACCAGGTTTCATTAAGCATGGAATTATATCTTGTAAAGGTGATGAAGTTGCTAACTTATTAAGACATAAGATAATGATTGGAGTATCATCTAGGGGTGTTGGTTCACTTACAGAAATTAATGGTGACCATATTGTTCAAGAAGATTTTGAAATCATTTGTTGGGATGTTGTGACATCACCAAGTACACCTGGGTCTTGGATGTTTAATAGTAGAGAACAAGCAAAACCATTTACAGAGTCTATAGATAAAAGTGAAAATTTATTAATTACTAAAATAAATAAATTCTTATTAAATTAAAAAAATAACAAAAAAATGTTTTTTACATAAAAAACATATATTTATTATCAAATGGGTGGATTATACCACGCATTCAATAAATTAACATTTAAAAATTAATACAAACAAAAAATGGCAAAAGTAGAAAAATCAATTTTAGAACAAAGTTTGTTGGACCTTAAGAAAATCCAAGAAGCACTAAATGCCAATACCAAGGAAATACTTCGTAGCGTAGCTAGAGAAGAAATTGACGGTGTAGTGAAAGAATCTTTAGAAGAAGGTTTTGTAGAAGAAGATGTTGACATGGATGATACCGAAGAATTAGATTTAGATAGTAGTGATGCTGGGGAAGAAGTTCCTAGTGCAGAACCTGCTGATGATGATATGGGTGGAGTTGATGTTGGCGATGCTAGTCAAGAAATGGGTGCAGACCCAGCAGTTGGTGCGGATTCTGAATTAGGTGATGACCTTGAAGGTGATGACCTTGAAGGTGATTACGAAACTGGTGGAGATGAATTCGGTGGTGAAGAAATGGATATGACTGGTGCTTCAGATGATGAAGTAATTGCGGTTTATAAAAAATTAACTGGTGATGATGAAATCGAAGTGGTGGTTGATGATGTAACTGGTGATGTTAAATTAACAGTAAACGAACCTGGTGAATTTGTAATCAAAACTGAAGAAGGTGCTGTTGAACCAGAAGAATTTGGTGCAGAAGAATTTGGTGGAGAAGAAATTGGTGCTGAACCAGATATGGGTGGTGCTGAAATTGGTGGTGAAGAACTTCCTACTGATGATTTCACAAGTTCGGATGAAATACCTGGTGAAGAAGAAGAAGAAGCGATTTATGAAATTGCTCTTGACGAAAGTGAACTTGCTGACCCAAAATTCAATAAAGAAACAAAAATTGGTGCTTCCGCAAGTGGAAAACCAAGAACTGCATCAAGTGATGTAGAATCAAGTATGACTGGTGATATAGAAACTGGTGATATAGAAGGTACTAAAGCTAGTCCAGACAAAGAAATCACTGGAGATAATCTAGTAGGTGGATTTGATGACGATGCTGTATCTCATGCTAATGGCGAAGGTCAAATGGTAATGGCAGAAGATGATATCGTAGAAGAAGAAGATGTAGAAGGTGATGAAGCTATTGAAGAAAAAATACAAGTTGGTAAAGGACGTAATGTAACAACCAACAAAACAACAATACAAGGTGCTGGTGGTGATGCCAACAAGGTTAAAGCTCCTAACGTTACTGCTCCTAATATGAGCGAGAGTAACAAGAAATATAATAACCTATTAAAAGAGGCTAATGAATTAAAAAGTAAGATTGGTGAATATAAACAAGCCAATAATAAATTCAGAACAATGTTAGCCGAGACAGTAGTGTTCAATTCTAACTTAACATACGTAGCTAAGTTATTTATGGAACATTCAACTACTAGACAAGAGAAAGAAGTTATATTCGAAAGATTTGATAATGAAGTTAACACAATCTTAGAATCAAAAAGACTTTATAAGGCTATTGATAATGAACTTGGTTCAAAAAAATCAGTTACAGAGTCAGTACTTAGCAAATTAAATAAAGAAGAATCTACCAGTAAGTCTAAGCTAAATGAAGCCAGTGCTTATATGGATACAGAAACTTCAAGAATTATGGACTTAATGAAAAGAGTCGATAATAGATAATAATAAAAATTAAAATTAAAACATAAAAATTATGTCACATTTATTAAACTCAGGTCAAGTAGGAAACATCGGATTAAACCACATGAAGGAAGTTCGAAGACTTACTCAATCTAAATGGGAATCTTTAGGATTCTTAGACGGTCTACAAGGACACGTAAAAGAGAACGTTGCTCAATTATTTGAGAATCAAGCGTCAACTCTATTAACAGAGACTACTAACGCTACATCTTCTGGTTCATTTGAAACAGTTGTATTCCCTATCGTTAGGAGAGTATTCTCTAAATTATTAGCTAATGATATTGTATCAGTACAAGCTATGAACATGCCTATCGGTAAGTTATTCTTCTTCGTTCCACAAACTTCTAACAGAGTTGATGGTTCTGGAGCTGGTGGTGACCCATACGTTGATGGACCTACGTTCAGTGCTCATACATCTATGGCTGTTGACCACTTACCAAACTGCGTTGACGTAGATGGTAATTGTGCTGCTACACCATACAAGACTAAATCACTTTACGATTTATACTACAATGATGGTTTATTTGATGCATCTAAAGGTACGGTAACAATTCTTACTAACCCAACTGTTGCATTACAAACAATGAACGCTAGTGGTGAATTCGCTGCTGCTGCAACACTTGCCGCACTTCCAACTGCAACTGATGGTTCTCTTAGAGCTGCTATCCTTAAAGTATCTGGATTTGGTGCTGGTAGAGATAAAGGTAGATTAACTGGTCCAGACGGAAACGAAATGGATACAGAATCATTCCTTGCTTCTCTTAAAGTTGTTAATGACACTGGTGCTCCAATCGTAGATTTAAACGATGGTGAAACTATATTTGCTGTTGGTGAAGAAATTCCTTTCAGATTAGTTACACAAAAATATGGTAAAGGTATTGTTGTATATGGTGACATATGTGATGCTGCTGGAGACTTATACTTAGAGGTAGATTTAACTCACCCAGCAGTAACTACAACCACATATGATGGTTATGTAGGTGCTGATGCGGGTGTTCACTCTGCATTAACTCAAACAGCTTTCGGTGTATCTTGGACACAATATGCGTCTTTAGAACTTGAAACTGAATTAGGTGAGGTATCATTCAACTTGGAAGAAGTTGTTGTATCTGTTGAAGAAAGAAAATTAAGAGCTACCTGGTCTCCAGAACTTGCTCAAGATGTTAGTGCTTTCCACAACATTGATGCAGAAGCAGAATTAACTGCTATGTTATCTGAACAAGTTGCTGCTGAAATCGATAGGGAAATCCTTAGAGATATCAGAAAAGCTGCGGCTTGGACTCTTAGATGGGATTACAACGGTTGGAGAAAAGCTTCAAGTGCTGCAAGTCCTTATACGCAAAAGGATTGGAATCAAACTCTTATTACAAGAGTAAACCAATTGTCTGCACAAATCCATAAAGCTACCTTAAGAGGTGGAGCAAACTTTATAGTTGTTTCTTCGGAAATTTCTGCAATCTTTGACGACCTTGAGTACTTCCACGTTTCAGACGCAAGTCCAGAACAAGACCAGTACAATATGGGTATTGAAAGAGTTGGTTCATTAAGTGGACGTTACCAAGTGTACCGTGACCCTTATAGCCCATCTTACTCAATCATAGTAGGACACAAAGGTAAATCATTATTAGATACTGGTTACATTTACGCACCATACGTGCCAATGCAACTTACTCCAACAATGTTCAACCCGTTCAACTTTGCACCAGTAAAAGGTATTATGACACGTTACGCTAAGAAAGTGGTAAACAACAGATTCTACGGACACGTAAGAGTTGATGGAGTTGTTACTTTCAACACTAATGAATTAAGATAAGAAATTATTTTATATATAAAACTAAAGGTTCTGATTTATCAGAACCTTTTTTTATGTTTAATACTTTTTTAGATATTTATTAATATGAAACTAACCAACATATGGGGTAATACATTAAAAGAATCAATTGTTATGGGTGAGGTTAATCAAGAAATTATGGATAGAATTCCAGATGATGCTTTAACCATTATGACAACCGATGATAAAATTCATCCATTTTCTGTAAACCAAAATGAAGAGGGGAGTTATAAACCTAAAGGTCTTTGGTATTCACATAAAAATGAGTGGGTAGAATGGGTGCGTAGTGAAATGCCAGATTGGGAGAAAGAACACCTTCATTTAATTAGTTTGGATTATACAGATATTATACGATTAAAATCACACGAAGATATATTAAAGTTTAGTGATATATATGCAAAACCAATATCAACATATAAAGATATCATAAATAAAGAAAATAAACTTAATTATTCAACAATAGATTGGTATAGTGTTGCTAAAAAATATAAGGGTATAGAAATTATACCATATATATATTCTGCAAGATATGATGTTATGTGGTATTATGGTTGGGATGTAGCATCTGGTTGTATTTGGGACTCAACAGCAATAAAAAATATTAAACGACTTTAAATGAAACTATCATTAATATATAACCTATTAGTAGAAGGTAACAAAGTAATTGAAAAACTAAAGAATCAAAACCAAAGTACTCTTCCTAAAATTAGAGTAGAAAAGGTTTTCTTCCATGGTGTTCCAGAAATGTCATTTTACCATGAGGTAACCAAAGAAGCACAGCCACACATTGGTACTGACGCATTTAAAGATGAGAAGGTAGATGTAAAGATGATTGTTCCAACACAAAGGAACTTAAATATTAATAATATCGAAGATGTGTTTGATAGTGATAAACCAACCGAATTGGTGAAAGATGGACAATTCTACTATGTCATCGATGGACACCATAGAATCGCAAGCAAGATATTAAAAGGTAAGGGAAAGATAATCGCTAAGGTATATACTAATAATGATTCCTTTTAATAGTTTTAAGAATATCTTCTTCTGTTTGTTCATCTGAGGATGATACACCATCAACCATTGCATCAACAGCACCAATAACATATGCCCTATCAAATATAGGATTTGTTGGCACTGGTGAACTTGTTCCCTTTAACTCATCGTCAAAACCCTTATAATACCACTTTAGTAGCATTTCATCTGTTGTTAACTCTTCACTCATGATAATATTTTTCCATATAATTTATAATCTCTTAATAACCCCTTTATCTTGGTGTCATATACCATTTTACCATATGGTGTAATCATATTCATTCCCTCAACAAACTTTTGTGATTGAGACACGAATTCTATTGTATCTAAGTTCCATTCTTTAGATATTCCAAACACACAATTTTTAAACCAATCATATTCAAACGTTGGACACATATCTGCATCCCTAAGTATTGCTTGGTAAATGGTTAAATCTTCGTTCTTAATAACATGAGGAAATTCAGTAGAATATATTAACTCTTCCATAAAATTGAAGTGTTCCATATAAACTTCCATAGGTTCTGCACCAATAGGATGTAATTCAATTAAAAAGTGTCTTAAATTTCTCCAACTATTTATTACATTAACATGGTCTGGTAATTCACCTTGTGAGTGGTCTACATCGTGAAATAACGCAGCTAAAAGTAATGCTTCAGAATGACCATCATCAAGCATTTCCATATACTCCATAGCATAATAACAATGTTTCATTACTGTTAATAGATGCCCTATGTTATGATATGGTGCATAATTTGCACTATTTGATTTTACAATATGTTTAAGAGCCAATCTAAGTGATGGGTACTTATCAATTATTTGTATTGCCGTTAATTTCATCGTTTAATTCATTTATTTTATCAATCAATTCTTTTCTTAAGAATGTTAAGGGTTTTATATCACCACCAAATGTTGTCCAGGTATCAATATGATAATCACCCCTTTTATCTACATAAATGGTATCAACGACTGATTCACCCACCATATGTCTTGATGTTTCACCAAGTTTAGTTAATTCTATTTCACCTAAAAACGGACATTTAATTTTAATCGTTTCCCTCATGGTTTTCTTTTTGGTAAACCATATATTTCACCAGCTTGAACACATAGAGCTGCTATCTTTCTAAGATACTCTAATGATTCTTGGTGTGGTACTGAACCAATATACCAAGCACTTTCTGCCTTTTCTAAATTAACCCTAATTGCAGTGAGTGTATCACCCACATGTAGGTCATTTATCATATCTGGTTTATTCTCATCTTTTTTACCGTGTTCTTGATACGACCTCTCGGTATCAATAGCATCATATACTTCTAATCTATTCATAACTATTCTAATTTATATTCGTATTCTAATTCTGGGATATTACCCTTTTCTAATTCATCTAATTGACGTTTAATCTTATCGAACTCAACTGGACTTAAGTGGTCGAAGAATTCCTTACCCTCTAAGTGGTCGAATTCATGTTGGATGATACGTGCTTCGAAGTTTTTAAATAACTTCTCTTGTGGATTCCAATCACCATCTAAGTATTGAACCTTAACCTTTTGGAAACGCTCTACTCTTGCATAAACCCCAGGTACAGATAAACAACCTTCATAATCCGTTTTCTTTGAACCCTTAAATTGTGTAATAACTGGGTTGATGAAAATATCTGGCCTTGTATCCCCACCACGATTTTCCCATATAAGGAAAACACGTAATGAAGTACCAACTTGTGGTGCAGCAATCCCCACACCAGTTTTTGTCACCTTAAGTGTTTCAATTAATTGTTCAATGAAAAGGTCAACCTCTTTTCTATTCTTTGGGTCAACTTCTGTTGCCACCTCACGTAGTACATTACTTCCGTGTATTTGTATTGGTATTGTCATATCCATATATTGTTATTTGTTATTTCGTTCCACCTATCCATTATTATCTTACAATATGTAATTGGGTTTAACCCATATGAACCTAATGCAAAACCATCATTTATTTCAATCAATATTGTTTTACCCTCATCAGTTACTGCAAAGTCTAAAGAATAACCTATTGGTTGGTCTTTATAATCCTTTATTGCACCCTTAACGATATTATAATCTATATTTTTGGTAAAGTCACCAGTGTAGTTCTTACTCCCAACCAATTTACCTCTATGGATAAAACATCTATATTCAGATACCATATTAACATAAGAGGAAACAAGTATTTGTGTTTTTGGTTCTAAACCATATAATTTCATTTTATCCATTTCATTGTTAACCACAAAACCAGTAAATAACTTATGGTCTGTTAATGGTTTAATGAAAAATGGGTAAGGACCATAACTTGTATTAATTTCACCTATGGTTGATATAGAGAAATCTCTATTGCAGTAATCATTAAGATAATCTTGTGGGTTATGTATTAATGGTTGTTCTACCCCAAGAACATCGAAGCATTGTCTAACACTCTTAATACCACCATGTACTATATATTCTTTAGTTAGACCCATAGTCTCAATATCCTTCATCTCAAAGGGTTTAACATTAAAACCCATTCGAGTAAATCCATACCAAGATGAGTAACAGTTATCGTTTAACCATTGTCCCCATTGTTGTTGTACAAAAGCGTGTCCTATCATATTATAATATTTCTCTTTGTAAATAATCTATGAATTTAGCAAATCCATTTGCCATCTTATATTCATCACCATCAATAGCTAAACCAATTCCATATAACATATCTTTTATGAATATTGATTTACTACCACCATGAGTTGAATGATGATATGTTTCAACATAATTTTTAAAATATTCTAAATCAATGATTGGTTTTGGTTTTTCTTTTTGGTACATTTCTTTACCACACATATGTATATCACCATAACCAATACATGCTTGACATATTTCTGGTTCTTTACAATGTATGCATAATCTTGGTCTCGGCTCATTCATACTCTTAGAGAATGAGTGATTACATGTGTTATTTTCATTCATAGTTTTTGCCCATTTTAAAAATTCTTTTCTACCCATTGACAAATATAAACAAAAAAAAGGATATACGCAAATATATCCTTTAATTTTATTAAGTTAACCCAATTATTATTTATGCTCTATTACCACAAGATGGGCAAAATTTAAATGAGCTTTTTGTTTTAGCACCACATTCTGTGCAGTACTTTTTGATTGTTAATTCATTTGCGGTATTAACCTTTTGTGAAATAGGTAATAATTTATACTCCACAGTACAAATTGGAAAATAATCCCAATCCATACTTACGGTTTCAAATGTTTGACTAGAGCGTGAACCTTTTTCAACTGTACCAGTTTCAATCTTGTTACTAGTTTTTCTTGTTTTTCTCTTTTTATTACCCATACTACCTTGTAATCCTTTGGTAGCACTTCTGGTTGGGATAAATAAATCTTGCGACATATCTAACGAATCCATTGTTGCTTGACCAATAGAACTACTAAAATTTACATCACAATCAAATGTTGATGTGGTCGTATTAGTAACACCTAAACCAGTTGTGTTGAATGTTGAATTCGAACCACTAGTAGTTGTATTACCTAAACCTCTGGTAGTTGTACCAGCGGTTGAACCATATACATCACCAGTATAATACCTAATATTATATGGGTATGGGTCACCAATTGTTATCGTTGGTGGGTAATACGTTGGTATTACAACTTTTTCCTTGTAAAATTCTACTTTAAAATCACCATTGTCTTCAATAGCTTTTCTAACTTCTTCAGAATTAGTTACGGAATATGTTTCAAATTTAAATTTGTTTGGAACATCTATATATCTATCCAAGAATACACGTTCACCTGGTCTTAATACAAGACCACCTTGTGTGATAATTTTCGAGTTTAAATAGATTTTCGCTAATAAAGTTCCCTTTGTAGGATTGAATAATTCAATCTGGAACTCATCTCCTTTTTTTAGATAGTATGTTGGAGAAACATCTTTGTTATACAATTTTATCCTACTTTTGTTAATGGCAAGGTTAGCGGTAGGCATACCAGTTTTTGTTGTTTTCATAATTAACTTTTTTATGTTTGTTATAATGTACCGATATTTTTACTTCCTAAAAAGCTCCAAAGCCAAAATGACTCAATACCAATACGTGGGTTAACTTAGTCATAAATATATACAACATCACTTTAAAAGTCAAGTACTTTTTAAATAAAAAAAAATACCACCCAATTTTGAGTAGTATTTTATTAAATTTTGAGTAGTATTTTTTAATCTCTACCCCTATCAGCCGTTTTACATACACAAGTGCACGTTGAACAACATTCAGTATTACATTTTTCTTTAATACATTTCACACCATTACACGGGCATGTTTTATAACACTCAGCAATACATTTACAGTTATCACATTCACACATAGTTTTAATTTTAATTTTAATTTTGTTATTATTGTGATATTCTTAAGTCAGATTGACTAACAATATCAAAGTTTATTATATCTTTTAATGTTGTCACCTCTAAATTAGATTCTACCTTAACATCTAAATAGTATGTTCCAGGTACTAGACTTTGAGTGTCTAATAAGAAGTAATTATAGTTATTTCCCATCTCTACATCTTGAAAGTTCACCACAGTGTATTCGTTCACACCTTCTTTGACGTATATACGGTATTTAAGGTTGTCTACGGCTTGTTTCTGGTTTACGGTATATGGAATGTTCGCTAGAACAATAACCTTCCTTAAATCGCCTCTATGGATTTTTTCTCCATTATTTAAACCAGCAACACTAACACCTACTTTTTTAGGTAAAAAATCATCACTACCAATGTTAAAATACCCATTACTATTTTTAACAATGATATCCATCTCAATATCTGGTCTAGTAATACCATTAATAGTAATATCTGTCCAAGTATCTGTGAATTGTGTACAATCAATATATTCTGATGTTGTTGGTATGTTTATATCAATACAATATACACCTTTACTTACTTGGGTAACATCACTTGGTGTATAAGCCGATACTACAGTATCTGAATTATCTGTTACTATTACACCTGGTACTGAATCTAGATTAGTTGGATTACCACCTAAATTAGCATATAAGTAAACCTTATTATTTTTATCTAAATAGAAATCATTTCTATCGTCTTTAATTGTAGAATTATATATTGTTTCAATATGTGGTTCGTAGAATGTTTGTGTATGTCTAGTAAAGAACCCAACATATTGTGCTTGTTCTGGTGTTGATACTTCATATGTTCGTTCAAACGCAATACCCAAACCATTATTGGTTGCACCAGTAAGATATGTATTAACAATTGTTGTTATATCTATTTCTATATTTTCATTACCTTGTTCAAAGTGTTGTGTACCTAATACAGTTGCACTAGTACCCGTAAAAGTACCACTACCACCAGACCAAGATGTGTTGGTTTTAGCCTCACTCCAATTAGATGGACAACTAGATGTTGATTCATCACCAATGCTAATTGATGACCCACAATAATCATAACCAACACCCTCATCCCAATCTTGTGTTATTGGGAATACAAATAAATCAAATGAACAAGCTCTGGCTTTACCATCACAAGTATCATTACCTAATAAACTACCATCGAATGCACCAGTGTTGGTCATTCTAAGTGTATGTGTTAATTTTGTTAAATCTGGAAATGTTTTATCATCATAATACCCCTTAAGTCTAGTTTCATCGAATTGAAATATGAATCTAGTATAATTTGGTGTAGAACTGTTACCACCATAGTATAGTTCAGTAACTGGGTTTAAACCCACGTTTACACTACTATTAAGTATTAGGGTATTGTTTCTATCAAAAAATGTTCGTATTACCATTTGTTTTTATTTATAAATATCAAAAAATTTTAGTTAATCTTAATATTTTTACTAAGCATATCCTTTTCTAATTTCTCTGCTTTATTAATAAATTCAGTAAGTGGTAGTGTTCCAGTATCTGTTCTATCAGTAGATTTATTACCACTTCCATTATGTACATGACCAGCCAATGCCATTCTTAATAGTTTTAAATATTCAACTAGTATATCTCCAAAGGCTATTGGGTGAGCTTTCTCTATTATTTCAGCTAGTACATCATCATTAATATATTCTGCAATTTTAGACTCTCTGTTAACACCATTTAAATTACTAATTTGTGGTGAACCATTATGGGTAATTAGATTAATTTTATCTGCAACCACATTACTAACAGACACATTACTTATTTGACCACTTTCATCTGTTATTGGTTGGTTAAACTTTAATTGAATAAACGCTGGATTGGTTTTATTAAACACCAAAGGGTTATCTATTACGAACTTACCAGACCTAATCAACACCTCATTATCTCGTTGGATAATATCTGTATTACTACGCCCCGCAATTATTACGTTTTGTGGGTTATCATATATCCCATTTGCAGTAGGTATTTTATCTATTTCAGCAGAGGGTGTTGTGATACCATAACTAAAATTAGATATTGCAGTGGTATTAATACTATCGAAGTCTAATTTGGTTTCTGAAGAAATTATGGGTCCTATATAAAATCTATCAGATTGTTTTTCATCTTCACCAATTGTCACAACTAATACAACCTCATCAACCTTTGGTACTAGATTTAAGTGTTTAGGTAATATAGGGAAACAATTTGGTAGTTCTGAGTCTAATACAGAATTATCATATTTAGAACCAACAATCCTACATCTAATCGCATGTGTGTCTGCGTTAAATCTAACATCTTGATTTCTATTTTTTTCATCATCACTATTAACCAAGATTTTACCAACAGATATAACCACACCCATTTGTATATTCTTAAATGGTTTTGAAGAATCAAATATATTCTTTTTACCAAAACTGTACTTAGCTCCCGCCATTATTCATTACTTTTTAATCTATCACTTATTATTATTGATGCTTCAGTGGCTTCTTTCTCCATTTCCATAAGCCTATCTAAATCTTCGAGCATTTTTTCTTTCAATGCTTTATGGTCATACTCTAGTTGTTTAATTCTAGTTAGTATTTCGTTATTTGTTTTATCTTCGTATTTTATCATAATAAAATTATTGTACTCCACCACCACCACTAACAAACGATATGTTAGAACCTTGGGTAACAACTGGTATTGGTCCTGCCGAACCAGTTGATGTTATTTGAATAGCACCTGGGTCTATAATTATGTCAACCTTAGATTCTGTTTGAATCATTTTAACAACTTCTTCACATATGATTCTTACTTTTTTAGCCTCATTGTTTGTACCATCTGCAAAAACATCCCCACTTGGTATATTAGAATCAGATTCCATTCTAGCTATAATCCTTCCAGCCATATTCCTAGCACTCATACCAGGTCTAAGGTTTTTACCAATTAATAATAATGGTGGTGGTATTTGGTCTGCTGGTGTTGAATTACCCTCAAACGTACCACGAACTATTTTTAATATGTTGGACATGGATGTTAATTCATTCTCAAAATTGCTTTTTTCTTCCATTACACAATACTATTTGTTAAATTTTCTAGTTGACCACCAACAGCACTAACTGGGCTATAACTCTTATATATATCTAGTTTGTTTTTTGCTTTTTCAATATTATCACCAATTGTTTTTTCTGCTAATTTTTTTGTTAAGTGTTTTATTGCCAGTGTTAATAAACCAGCTATTAATATACCACTAATAACCTTAACAATCGTTTTCATTAAGTTTTTGTTATTTTTCATAAAACCAAGTGCACCATCATGTGATGAACCCTCACCATTAATTATTTGATTATTTATTGAAAATATTGTTACAAAATTTGGACCAATAACATTGGTGATGATTACAGTTGATAAGTTTTTAAGTATCTCTTTAAAGAAGTCATTTTTAACAGTACTAGTATCTTGTTGGTTGGGTGAGAAACCACCTTGAATATTTGCTAGGTTGTTTAACACCGTTGTAACTGCCACTAACTCACTCTCACTATTGGTTACACTAGATAATATTGCTTGGTTTTCAAGAAGTTGGTCTTGGGTGATACTAACACTTAGGTCACCACAAGTTTTTAATTTTCTAATACCATTTTTAAGATTTTTAACGGTTTCATTAATTTTAGTAGTGGTTTCATTATTAAATTCAAAATAGCTATCATCTATAACATCATTTTCTGATTCAACGAATCTTGAAATAACTTCTCGTATTTCTACCTCTTTTTTTAATTGTGCAACACTCTTATTAACACCAATTGATGAACTAATTGTACCATATAAACCATCCATAATTGCATTTAATAATACTGAAGAATCTAAAGCTGTTGGTGCACCAAAAATACCGAAACTATCAATTAATGAATTATTAAAATCGGTTAATTTACCACCACTAAACGCACTTGTGGTTTTAAAGTTTAATATGTTGTTTGGTAAACCAGGTGCTGTAACCTCTTGAAAGTTGATTTGAAGCATATCTGAACCAGTATTTGTACCACCCCAGTTGGTTGGTACACCAGGTGTTTGTAATACACCATGTAGGTTTGTTGTGAAATCACCACTATTTGGTTGGATGTCGGTATATATTAGACTACCACTATCTGATGATGGGTCAACCTTAAGTTTGTTGAAGAAATCAATATCACCAACATTTATATTAACACCATTACCACCATTTTGTACCCAATCTGGAATAGTAGGATTAACACTACAAGAAACCATTTCTTTTAGTTCTGATTTAATAGCATCTTTAACCGCATTATTAATCTCTGGTAATGATTTTGTTATAATGTCAACTAAATGACCCACAAAAGCACCACCCCCAACTAATGAACTGGTTAAGTCTAATAGAAAATTAGTACTATTAGTCTTATTGTTAATTGATGGAATTGAGTTGACACTAGGTAGCTTTGGAAAGTTTTCATTGAGAACGTTTATAGCACCTATATCGTTAAATATCTGTTTTTTTTGGTCTACAATGCTCATAACTTTTACTCTGAATTATTATTGGCAGCACCTTCTTCAATTATTCTTCTAACTGCTTCAAAATCGGTTTCACCAACTTTACCATCACTCATTTCATTTACAACGGCTTTGGTGTTACCCTCATGTTTAAGAATATCATTTTGAACCTTAGCTACTTCTAGTTTAATTCTAATTGCAGAATCCTTACCTTTTAAGGCTCCAGTTTTCTCTTTAGCAATTTTAACATAATCATCCACATCTTGTGGTTCTGCAGCCGCCACTAATTCATTAACCGTTTTTTGGTTATGTATTATTTGAGTACATGCGTCATTATAAATTTCTTGTAATAGACCTTGTAGACTATTAACACTATTAGTGGTAATTTTTTGTTTTTTCTTTCTAGGCATAATATTGGTATTATCTGGTTGTTATTTATTAATAAATATCACAACTATTGGTTTTCATCATCTTCATCATCATATAGTCCAGAATCTAAACCATCTGTTTTAACCAATTCATATAATACCTTAAACCTTTTCATTGCCATTCTGATATCTTTAGTGGTTAAATTTGTATAATTTCGCATACTTTGAAGTACTGAATTCTTATTAAATTTTCTACCACCATTCATATCATCAAGTATTATTTCCCAACTACTAAGTATATCTACCAATGAATAGGCGACCTTCCTTTCGTTTTCTGATAATTTCTTTTTAATACCAGCATCAGCATCATTGACCTCTTCTTCAATACCATCAATTAAATTCTGAATAAAAACATTAAAACTAAAGTCTTTACTGTCTATTAAATATGAATATTCTTCTTGTTCTTCTATCGATGTTGAGAAGTCTTCATATGAGTGTAATTTATTTTGTCGTTTGGTGTCATCAATTAGTTTCCCCATCATATAATGTTTACATATAGTACCATAATATGAATACGCTTTCTTACCCTTTTCTGGTTTAAATTTATCAACCTTAAGCATTAGAAATGATAGAGTGTCAGCATGGTGGTTTTCAAATGTAACACCCTTCCTATACAACCCATATTTTCTAATTAAAGATTCGGCCATAGTAATAAGTGGTTTTCTTAACCACTTATTATATATCATCTCACGTTCTATACTTTCTTCCCTAGTACCTACCCATATTTTTCTATTATTATCATCTGGATAGTCTGGATGTTGGACTAATTCACCTAAAGAGAGATACTTTACAACTGCTGCTTCTTCTGGTGGACCAAAATAAGGTTTAGTTTTTGGTTTTCTTCCTCTTTTTTCTGTCATTAATTTGTTATTTCAGTCTCATATGTTATATCACGCTCATCTTTAAAATAATATTCCTTTTTAGCTTGAGCCAACCACCAGTTACTTTCAACTGGATTCATTATTTTTACATAACTGTCAAATAATGACCCAGCTCTTTGATTCATGTGTTTATAACCGAATCTAGGTATAACCATAGTCCTAACATCTTTAAATGTCATTCTTAATAAGAATTCATATACAAATGTTAATTTAATATTACTCTTGAAACCACCATATGTTTCAAATAAGTCTTTTTTCATTACAACCCCATCAATATTAAAATTTTGATAAGTTAGTAATGCACCATTATCTAAGAACCCTAATTCATCTGAAAAACTATACGCCCAAGCAGCTTCATTGGTTAACCCAATAAATTGACCTTGTTCGTTGGTGTCAACGATAAGTGGAAGAAATATTTCAACATCATCATGTGCTACAATGTATTCATTAACAATTTTAAACCAGTTGACAGATATTTCATCATCAAATTCAACAATACTAACCCAATCACCATTTGCTTCTGCAACACCTTTATTTACTTGTGAACAAAAATCTGTTCTATCGGTATGACTTATTATTCTTAATTCACCTTTAAATTTAGTTTTATCAAAACGAGCATTTAAAAATCCTTCTACGTCTGAACCCTTTGGACACACGATAAGTAATTCAGTAGGTTTAACCACCTGGTTTTCTATACTAGTTATCGCATTTTCAAATAATGTGATATTCTTTTCGTCATTTAATTCATGTATTGGTAGAATTAAACTTATTGTATTTTCTTTTTTCATATTATACCTCTTCTTTAAGTATTTCTTTTGATTTAGATTCTTCTTTGTTGATAATCTCAATCAATTTATTTATTTCAACTTTTCTGTTTTCCACAAGTGTACCATAAACAGTTTCAATAGCCTCTTTTTGACTTTCTGTAGTATACTTAGGTGTGTTTGCCATATTTTCTATTAAATCTTTTGGCGTACCGTCTTCTAACCACACCTTAAGGAATGTAGAAATCAATTCTGGTATGTTTAAATGGGTGTTACTCCAAATACCATTATTCCTAATTGTCATTTTACCCTCTTCATCAGTTTGTTCCATCCATTCTGGAATTAAACTTGGCATCTTTCCAATAATTGGTGTTTCAGATTTAATCGCCTCAAGTGGGAATGTTCCGAATCCAGAAACATCATCAACCCAAACCGCAAGACAAGATTCACCTAAAACAGTGGCAAATTCTTCTTTTGGTAATCCCCTTAGTTCTCTAAACGTAACCCACTTATAAATTGGGAATTGTAAATAAAACATCTTAGCTATTTTATCAGCCATACTAGGGTCTCTAGTAAGAATACTAATTAATGGTATTTTAGGTTTATCAGATGGTTTAAAATAATCTGCAATTGCAACTGGGACAATATGAGTATTAATTGAAGGGAATAATGATTTAATAAAATTACTTTGTTTTTCAGTTGTTGTAATCACATCATTAAATCCAAAATCAGTCCACCTTCTACCTCTTGGTAATAATTCAAGTAAATAATCATAACTTTGAGAAAATACAACCTTCTTACATGGAAAAGCCTTAACTTGGTCCATAACGTTTGCAAATATCTCTGGTATGATAATAAAATCTTGTGTGCTAATATTTAAGGCTTGAGATTCGATAGAGACGTGTGGTAATTCACCATATTCTTCACCTAACCAATCTACAAGACCTTTACCATCGGCATCACCCCTAAGTTTATAATCATTTTTTTCGTGTAATATAGTTGCCTTATACCCTAACTCGTTTAATACTTTAACGTGTTCATATATGTTTGCAACACCACCAGTTGGATTACCCTTTGTGTCTAATACAAAAAAGTATAACCCAAAATCTTTATTATCCAATTTATTTAATATAATATTGGCTTGTTCTATTTTATTTACTTCTACTTGTTCACTCATTTTTTTTAATTTAAAAGTTTTTGATTACATTTAGGTAATCACTTATTTCATCTAATGTATTTAACCATTGTCCACCATTTTCTTTAACCATCTCACCAACCATATCTAATGATTTTATTTGGTGTTTATTAAAGTCTTTTCCATCATCTTTTAATAGATAACAAAAAATGGTTTTATCTGGTCTTTTATTTGAGTCATCTATTACTTCTGCAATAGAGTATACACCCATCATTTTTGGTGTGATTACATATAATACAAAATCACATTCCTTACGTTCTTTAATTTCTCTTTTCTGGGCTCCATCGTCCCAATCTTCAACAACTGGATTAAAATAATCAATCCTTAACTTTTTTATCAGTTTATCTCTCCAATCGGTATCATTTGTTGTACCACCCAAAAATACTTTCTTACCCATCTTATAATTCTTTTAATATTCCATAACCAATTAGTGTGTTAAAACTAATCTTGGTTGGTACTGAAGCTTTTTCCATTGCAAGGTCAAAACCTAATGAATCATCATATTCACTATTATCATTTAATAATACCTCAAATAATGTTCTTAATATATCATATTTTGAAGCATCATATTCTTTATAATGTGGTGTTTTAATGGTTTTAACAACTGTGCTAATTAATTTACCTTTATCATTAAATACTTCTTTGGTTTCTGTTGTCTCAGATGTTTTATTTTCATATTCTGCATCTAATATTAATATAGACTCTACCTTTGTAAAATCAATAATAAATGTTTTATTTCCTATATCTAAATAATTCATATTTTAATTTTTAGCTGGTTTTGATAATTTATCTTCTATGTTATCGATTGCATATTCGCTATCTATAAAATCGTGTAGTGTTTCAAATTTAAAATCAGACTTAGTATCTTCATTATATGGGGCACTAATTTTAACCGAAACCTTATGGTCTGGTTTTGATTCTAAAGCTTTTGTATTTGCAGTAATCAACACATCTACCTCATTCCACATATCTTCATGTTTTATCACAAAGTTAATATCGGTGGCACGACAACCTAATTTTGAAAGATAAAATAATGTTGCTGGGATACTCTTATCTGCTTCTCTAGATATTAGTTTTATTGTGTGTTCTTCATCGTCTTCAATTTCTGCGATGAACCTATTGAAGTGTGTCATTAGGTTTTTTGTTTTCTGACCCGCATGTCCGAAAATCTCTAAAGCTGCATCTGTATACAAGAACTTGTTCATTGTATCTATTGAGTCAAACTTATAATATTTCATTAAGTCCATTGACTTAATATCTTCTGTTTCTAAATCAACTTCTTCAACATACTTTTCGTATGTATATGTTAGTTGTGATAAGAAGTCTCTTAGTACTTCATTCATTGTTATACCTATTACCATAAAAATTGGGCTTATCTTGATTGTTATAAAACCAAAATAAGCCCAATATTGTTAAAGTAAAGTTTTACAATAAAATTAATTAAAAAAGTTTTTCACCATTTTCTTAATTTTACCATAATAAGTTTCCGTCTTAATCCCAACCAACACTGGTTTTGGTTTAAGAACCTTTGTTTTATCAACTTTAAATTTCGCACTACCCCTATAATTTTTAAGTATCTTACCAATTATTGGGTTTCTAACGATATCTTCTATATCAAATTCAAAGAATCCAATTTCTGGTATATTTTTATGTCTATGTATTGCATCATACAAACCACTTTGAGTTACACTAGAATATTTATCCGATTGGTCTAAATCACCAGAAAGTATGAACTTTGAGTTTTCACCTATTCTAGTTAGTAGTGTTTTAATTTGGTTTGGTGACATGTTTTGACCCTCTTCCATAATTAGGATTGCATTGTCAATACTTTTACCCCTAATAAACGCTAAGGCTTCCACTTGTAGTTCTTCGGATAGCATTAATTTTTCTCTATTACCCTTACCAATTATTTTATCAACAATATCAATTGATGATGCCACATATGGTTTCATTTTTTCATTTAAATCTCCAGGTAAGAATCCATGCTTTTCTTCAGCTTCAATTGCTGGTTTAGATATTATAATTTTTTTGTATGGATTAGTCTTATTTCTTAGTAGTTCAAGTGCTCTTGCGATGGCTACATAAGATTTACCAACACCAGCAGGTCCAGATGCAATTATGATTTCCTTTTCGGTAATCAGATTTGCAAATTCCTTTTGTTTTGCATTCTTGCATTTTAATCTATGTCTTGCTGCTAATGGTGATGTGTTATTTGGGGTTGTTTTTGGTGTTGTAGTTGTTCTTGGTTGTTTTGCCATTTATTGTTTTTTAGCTTCTTTATTATTGTATCTTTCTTCCAAGTCGGACATACGATACTTCTCTAATAAATATTCACCATTTGTTGTAACTTCACATTTAAACTTAATAATATAAGACCCATCAAACTCAACTATCTTATCAAACTCAATAACCTTATACTTAAATTCACGAAAATCATTAGAACCTAATACTTTATAAGTTACAAAACTAACATTGGTGATTTCAAGCATTCCAGAAAATTTTGGATTTTTAATTGTTTTTTTAATATCAGATAAAAATAAACCACTTTTTTTGTTATATTCATCTGGATATTTTGACACATAAAATTCAAGTAATTTAACATCATCGTTGATGTGTCTAACGTGTAACTTTTTTGTGTATTTTTCAATTTCAAATTTTGGTCTAAATTCTCTTTCAATCTTAATAGGTTTTTCTGGTACTGTTGATGATTGATAATCATCACTACTTATATTCCCATGGGTTGCTATTGCTTCTTCTATATTTTTACCCTTAAATTCATCATCATTATCATCTTCTTGATTAATCGGAGTATTAAAAACACCACTGTGGTGTATAATCTCTTTTTGGTCATATATTTTTGTGTTAGTATTAGCCATTGAAGAATGTACACCAACAGTTATTTCATCATTGGTTACAACCATTTCAAGTGGGTAATCATCGAAACTATCTACATTAATTCTTTTAAGTTTATTTTTAACAGTTTGAGATGGTTCAAAATCATAAATGGGTAGGTTTTTATCATCATAACCCTTAATCTTAATTGTAGAACCTTCTACTGCATCTAAAACCTTAAAGGTTCTCCATCTAAGGTCTTCAACTTCAGTTGATATTACACCTTGCATTAAATCATCCGCAAGCGTACCTTGATTATGTCTTTGGTAAACACCACCACTAGCTTTAATCTCTTCCGAGGTTTGGTTAATCATATCCTTCTCAACACTTGCTGTTGCAAATGCAATTCCCCTTAATTGTTTCTTAATCCACTTACTCATAATTTTTCCAATATATCGCATATTTTATTTGATGAATCACCATCACCATAAGGTGATTCAATGTCTAATGTAAAGTCATTTATATGATTTGTAAAGAGACCTTCTAAATTATGTGGGTATTCAACCATAAAACTACTCTCACCAACCGACTCTGGTCTTTCTGTAACCTTCCTACAAACCAAACACTTTTTATTAAAAAATGAGCATTCTTCTTGTATTCCACCACTATCTGTTATAACTAATCTACACTTAATAAGTATCTGGATTAATTCATTATGTGATATTGGGTCTATAACATTTACATGTGTTAATAAATCTTTATGTTTTTGAACTTTAGGATTTGGATGAAGTGGTAGTATAAATTCATAACTTGGGTTATTCCTAGCTAATCTATTTATAGTACTAAACCATTCTTCCATATCATCATGGTTTTCACGTCTATGCATCGTTACCAATATTTTATTTTCGTAGGCACAATCCTTCTTATAATCTACGAGTGTATCCAATATTGTGTTACCAACGATATATGCTTCAACACCATTTTTGTCACCAACTTTCTCTTTCAATAAATTAAATTTATTATCATACGTTGGACAAAGATGAATTGAGGCTAGTGTTGAAACAATCTTACGATTATTTTCTTCTGGATATGGATTATTATTATCATGGGTCCTCAGACCAGCTTCTAAATGTATTACCTTTATCTTTCTATTAAGTGCATTCATAGCCAAGCCAACAACAGACGTTGTATCACCTTGAACTAGGATATAATCTATACCATCAAACCATTCTTCTGGAATTGAAAGACAATTCTTAAGTACTGAATTAAGTCTATTACCTTCATAATCTACCATCTCAAATTGAAAGGTAGCATCTTTGGGTGCAATATCTTTATGTTGACCAGTAAATAGTGTTTTAAATTTCATACCACGTTTTTCCATCTCAGTTATAAGTGGTTTTACCTTAAGGTATTCTGGTCGTGTTCCGTAGGTTACTAATATCATTTTTCTTGTGGGTACATTTCTTCTTCTATCAATTGACAGATTATATGTCCAATTAACATATGTGCTTCTTGGATTCTTGGTGTATCATCTGATGGTACTTGGATAATATGTTCACATCCTAATTTGAATGGGAATTCTGGGGTTTTACCAGTTAAACCAATTGTTATCATTTTTAATTCTATTGCAGTATTAAATGCGTTTATAATGTTTAATGATTTACCAGAGGTTGATAATCCAAACAATATATCACCAGGTTTACCAATACCATCTATTAATCTAGAATATATTTTATCATATGAGTAATCATTTGCCACAGCAGTTATATAAGAAGTATTACAATGTAACGCCTCAGAATGTAATGGTGGTCTATCATAATAAAATCTACCAGATAATTCAGCAGCTAAGTGTTGAGCATCGGCAGCAGAACCACCATTACCACACCAATAAATTGCGTTACCACGATTAAGTGCTGATATACATTCACCCACAATAACGCTTATATCTAATATTGTTTCTTTTGTTAATAGTTTTTCCTTAAGATTAATACTATCCTCAATTGCCTTTTTTATTCTACCCATATTTTTAAGTTTTCTAATTTTGTTTCTTTTAACACCGAATTATTGGTTATCATTTCAAATTCTATACCTTCTTCATCACCAATCAATCCCAATAACACTTCAATCGATTTATCTGTATTATGACCACTGGGGACGTTTATTTTATTACCAGAGTATTCTTTACCCCAAAGGTATTTAAGTTCGTTAGGGGCTTCCTCTGGTTTAAAATAATAGGGTGTACTACCCAATTCATAGAAGTCAAACCCAACAAGACTAATCTTATCATATTTTTTTTGATTTATCAAATAATAAAGACCTTGCATTCCACTTGATAAGTCCATACCAAGATTTTCAATAACATCATTACGTAGGTTTGGTTTTGGATAAATGAATTTAACTGGTGGAACATTTCTATCAAACGTTTGATTATCTTTACCCGTAAATATTGCTTCCTTTAAACCTAATTTTTTAACCATAGATTCGTCATATCTAAAACCCGTTCTATTACAGAATATATAATCTGCGTGGTCTGAAACTAAATGTTCATACCCACCATATACAATATGGTTTATTATTGCAACTTCATCATGTGAATCTACAAATTCTTTGGTACATCTTCCAACACTACTACCTTTACCAATTATTATTATACTATTCATAATCTATCTAAATCATCTGGATTTATACATTTATCATCTATCCATACATCATATTCTGGTTTCTTTAGATTTAAAACATGATATTTTACCCCCCAATCTTCAAGTTGTTTTTCAGTCAATTCTCTCCAATCAATACCAGTTGTTGTACCTCTAGCAGTCCAATATGTGATATGATGACCATTAGCATATAATGTGTTGAAGGTGCGTATCATATCCTCAATTGGTGTAGATGATTCATAACCAGCCTCAGTGGTATTACAAATAGTTCCATCTATATCAATAATATATTTCTTTTTATCCATACTTCCTAAGTAATTCTTCTACTATTATTATATCTTCTGGGTCATCTATTTCATAAGCCGTATAAGGTGGCATAATGTAATACCCAATACCACCAGAAACCCTACAACCACTATTTAAAAATGCCTCACTACTAGTAATATATAATGCACCATTTTCAACTAAATAACCATCATGGTCTTGTCTTCTTGGTCTGTTATTTAAATCATATTTAGGATTAAGGTGAAAATTATCATCTATTTCCCATCTGAAGTTATGTTGTCTAATTAAAGAAACAAGACTATCATGTGGGTAACGTTTGTATGTATCAATTGCACCATTAATATGTTCGGTGGTTAAAAGTGGTGATGTTGGTTGTATAATCATCAAGTCGTCATAATCATACCCAATTGAAAATTCTTCTATAACCGATTCTGTTGTTGCTTCATCGGTTGAATTCTCTTTACTTCTATAAATTACACTAACCTTATCAAATCCAAAAGATTCAACAACATTTTTTATTTCATCTGAATCTGTTGAAACATAAATAAGTTCAAGTTGTGAATCTACAGCCGAATTTAATACCCACCAAATTAATGGTTTTCCATTAACTGGTGTTATGTTTTTTAGTGGGATTGATTTAGACCCACCTCTAGCTGGTATTAAACAAACCATCTTCAAAGTGTATTATGTTGCCTAAGCTTCGCTGCTATACCCTTTTCATCTTCATAAACAACCTTAATTCCGTTACCAACCATTTGTTCTAATAATCTAATACCATCAACAAGTGTGTCTACATGTTCAATAGAAGCTGCTTGGTCAGAACCATACATAGTCCTATCTTTAGTGATATGAAATTCAATACACTCAGCACCTAATGCAACTGCACCGTGACAAGCTAACGCACCAGAATAATGATTCGAAAATCCAATTCCAATATGTGGTGGATAATAATCTTTAAGTGTTGTTATAAAATTAAGATTCATCTCATCTGGTTTAGTAGGATAAGTACTAGTACATGCAAGCACATATTTTAAATTATCTTCTACAATATCTACTGCTTTATGAATATCACCAGAATCACTCATACCCGTTGAAATAATAAGTTTTTTACCAGTTTTTACTAATTCTTTTAAGAATTTTTTATGGGTTAATAATGCAGATGCTACCTTATGGTAATCCACATTTAAGTGTTCTTCAACTAAATGAATACTAGGAATATCCCAACAAGATATAATAAATTCTAAACCTAAATCTTTGGTATATTTTTCCAATTCTACATATTGTTCAATTGAGAATTCAAGACCTTCCTTTTGTTGTCTATTGGTTGTTCCAAAAGGACTCTCTCTTGGTTTATCTAATTCTTCATCTGTGTAAACCTCAGATAGTGTTCTCTTTTGGAATTTAACTGCGTCACACCCACTTGTTTTGGCTGTATCAATTAATTCTTTTGCTAGGTTCATATCACCATTATGGTTAATTCCTATTTCTGCTATTATGTACGTTTTGTTTATCATTTTTTTTTATTTAATTGTAATATTGTGTTTTGGTCAACCACAAAGTTGGTGTTACCACTGATTGTAAAAAATTCAGATAAGTAACTTATTAATTCTTTATATTTTTCTTCACCCATTTGCCAATGTAACTCCATCGCAATATGGTCTATTCTTGATAAATCTTTTCCAAGGAGAATTTCATATTCTGAATTCTCACAATCTACCTTTAAGAAGTTTATTCTCCTATCACCAATCATCTTATAGATGTCTTCTAAGCACGTGGTTTTAGTAAAACCAATATCTTCAACCCAATCCTTATTACCACTAGTGATTGATGGGGAACAACTAACAGAACCATTATCTTTATTAAAGTGATTCATCAATTTTATTGACTTCCCAGATTCATCTGAAACGGCTAGGTTATGACCAGTTACATTTTTAAAGTCCTTGGTGTTTTCTTGGGTTATCAAATATGTGGTTGGGTTAGCCTCAAAAAATATTATTTCTTTAAACTCATTATGATAGGCCATTGAAAACCCACCAATATTCGCACCTATATCTATAGCTAAATCTTTAACTATATTACCACCCACTGGGTATGCTCTTCTACAATCTGCTGCACCTACACTCATATTATTTTAAAAATACTAAAATTATCTTCACCTTCTGATTTAAAAACCTCAGTAGCGTTATATATCGATTTAAATTTATCAATAAAATCATAATAACCAGTATCATCTATTAACACATGTGAACCTGGTACTAAATGATTTATCATATGTAAAAACGCTAGGTTTCTACCGTTACCGTTTGGTCCATCTAAAATCATTAAGTCATAAACCCCACTTAAATTACCATCTTTAATATTGTAGAAAGTATTTTTTTGTCTGGTAGACAATGGGGTGGTTTTTGGTTTCATAAAAACAGAATGAAATTCTTTAACAACGAACATTCTATCATAATCTACATCAGAACATTCAACCAGTTCTGTCATAATTAAATTAACACCACCACCCTTATATGAATATTTAGGGTCATTATCAAAGGATGTTATATTTAAATCTATATTTAATCCCTTATTTAAATCAACTAAAAAACTAGTTGAAATTCCAGAACCAAATTCAACAATTCTATATTCTGAATCATTGGTGGATGCGATTACCTTACTCACTTCAATTAAAGCTTGTTTACTTAATCCCCAACCATCATTTTTATATTTATTATAATCCATTACTTATATAGTGTTTTAATTTTAAATTGTTCAACAAAAGGAATTCCCCTTTTTTGGTTTCCATAGTCTTGATGAAACAATCTAATTGTTTGTTCGGAAAAGTAAATAGCATCTATTTGAGATTTAAAACTATCTCGTAATATTTTAGTTTTAACTGGTACAAAATGTACTATATCCACGAATAAGTTAGGTGTCCAACTATTAAGTGTACTAGGGCTTTTATATTCTATAATACCCAATTCTTGACTTCTAGAAAGACTATCCATTATTCGGTTTGTAATCACATGTTCATAATGTGAATCTTCTGGTGATGTACCCATCACTGCATCATATTTAAATTTGCTAGTAAACTGTTTTTCAATTAAGTCAATCCAACCAGAATCTAATAATGTATCAAAATCACCAATGGTTTTAAGTTTATATAATGTAACGTTAGTGTGTAAAACATCCAACGATTCCCAAAACGCATTAACCTCATCTTCTCTCCACTGACCAGAAGAACTATCACTCATTGTACCATGTGATAATAACACAATATCAAATTGTGTACCTCTATGTTTATATATCGTACCAGACATTGAATATTCCACATCGTCTGGATGTGGACTCAAACATAATACTCTTTCTAACCCTAAAAACTTCATAATATTGGTAATGATTTAAATGGTTTTCCGTTATAAAATTTAATACCGTGTCTACGCAAATGGTCACGTAAGTCTTCGGCTATATCATTTTGATATCCAACAATGGTTTTATCTCCAATAAAGAAATATGTCTTATGCGTATTATCTTGACCTAAATTTATTACATTATCTGTTAAATCATATTTTAAGAAAGTTACTGTTGTTATATTTTTTTTTGGTAACAATATTTCGTACCACCTATCTAATATTGGGTCTAATATCTTCTTAAGTTCGAATACATCCAATTCTTTTGGGTATATATTTTCTTTGATAACCTTACAAGGTGTGCCCGCAGCCAACGAGCCACTTGGTATGTTTTTATTTATAATACTACCAATACCAATTACCGTATTATCTCCTATGGTTACATTTGGTAATACAACACATCTTGCTGGTATCCAAACATCATCCCCAATGGTTACTGGTCCAAAATCAGATGGGAAACCACGTGTTACATCTAACCAAGCACCGTGAGTCCAAATCATAACACCATCACCAATACCAACATCATTACCAATGGTAATTGGACTATTTGGGTTGATAACAGTATTTTGAAATATACCAACATGGTCACCAATAGTAACTGTTGCATCTGGGTTATTACAACCACCCCTACCAACTTCAACATTATCTGCCATAAACAAGTATTCACCAGCTATAAAATCTTGACAAGATATTGTCACATCATCACCAATAACACAACAATCACCTAGTTCGAATGTTCCTCGAACATTGATTTTAACATTTTTACCAATAACACAATTCTCACCAATGATTATTTCCTTAGCCCTTATTTGACTACCCTTACCCTTCTTCATTTTTTATGTTTTTAATCCATTCTGTCACACCCATAGTTGCTTCCCAACCCAATAATTCTCTAGCATTATTATTTGTTGTAACACTAGCACTTCTATCACCAGGTCTACCATCTATATGTTCAATATTATCACTAAACATTTTAGCAATTTCTAATATTGTGAATTCTTTTGGATTATTCAATTGAAACTCTTCATTTTTATCATATTTCCAAGCTTTAATTAGTCCATCTACCACATCATCAACATATGTGAATGCCCTACGTTGTAAACCATTACCACAAATAGTTAGTGATTTATTAGCCTTATATTGTTTTTCAAAAACACTAATAACAGATTCATAACCTGGTACTGGTGCTGAATCATATCTATCACCAAATACATTATAAAAATAACAAATAGTATATTTTAAACCATACCATTTAGAGTAGTTTTTGATTAGGTCGGCAGATTTACTTTTAGTAAATGAATATGGGGAATGATTAGCCCCCTCTTCTGCAAACCTAGTGCTAGACCCAGCATAAACTATTTTTACATTATTTAATTTACAATAATTAACAACCTCATAAGTACCCAATGAATTTGCATACCAAACTTTATTTATTTCATCATAAGATGTTGCTATTCTAGAATATTCCCCTAAATGAAAAACCACATTAAAACCATGAAAATCATCCATATCTAATGGTAAATTATTAATTTCTTTAGTTTCAATTTTAATATATTCAACACCTTTAATGTGATTATTCACACTACCAGAACTATAATCATCAATACAAGTTATTGTATGACCCTCTTTTTTTAATCTTTTAATTAGGTTATACCCAATAAATCCAGCACCACCCGTTACTAATATTTTACTCATAAAGTTTTGTTTTTATATCTTGAATGGTAACCTCTTGTTTTTACATCAATGAAGGGGTCCCAAATTGACCCAAAACTAATCATCCAACATTTATCACCTATTATTGGGTACAATTCATCTTGAATTGGTAATGCTCCCATACCCATTGATAAACCGAAAACTACATTATCATATTTTTCAGTCATCTCAATCATCTCCTTTTTTATTCTATCTTTTTCTAACCAAGCATTAATCAGTGGTACTTCAATGAAATCCACATACTTGATTGGTAAGTCTCTTTTTCTTGGTTCAGATACCATAACAAAATTCATCTTCTCCAACTGTTCTTTAAGTGGACCAAGTGTACCAGCTTCTGCATCAACATAAAACGATTTAACGGCATCATGTAATTGTGGTGGTGCAACATTAAATTCTTCAGTATATCGTTTAAATAACTGACTTGTTGCCCTACCATTACCAACACCAGTAAACCAGTCTGGATGACATAATTTAAAATAACCCTTTTCATTAATAAAGGTATCGTGAATAGCCAACCCCATATCTTTATAATATAGGTGTTTATCTACATTAGCATCACCATGTAACTTAGGGTTCATCCAACCTAATGCTTTGAATAGGCAGAATAATTCTCCATCACCAAATTTACCTAAAGTAAAGTGTACACCTTCTTTCATTAAGTCTATATAATCTCTAAGTGTAAATTCTTTAAATTCAACCATTTTTTATTGTCTTCCAACCCCTTTTAATTAAATCACCAACTATCCTATTTCTAAGTGGAATATGGTCACTAGCTACTAATGAATGTGCATTCTTATCATATCCCCAGTTATTATCTCTACCTGGGACATTAGACCATATTTCTTGATTACCTGGGTCGTGTGGTGGTACATACGTACCAACCCCATTTTTTTGTGCCATATAAGAGAAAAACATATCCTCTCCATTATCCCAAGATGGTGGTTCTTCTTGCCACATAAACTTTGCATACTCTTGTTTATAAAACCAAGCGTGTCCAACCAAATCAACCTCAATTGGTTTATCTGATTTTAGACCATTCCAACCCACCACTGTATTTGGTCTATATTGTTTTCCATGTACAATTATTCCACTACCACCAAAAATACCATCTTGTTTTTCAATACTATCAACACAATTCTTTAACCAATCTTTACCACAAACAACATCATCATCGAACATTGCAATATATTTGGTTTGACATAATAGAGGTATGGTAAATCTACCCCAAAACTTTGTGTTATAATTACAAGCATAAACCTTAACACCTTTATATTTTGATTTCTGATATTCTACTTCTATATCTGGTGTGTTAAACCAAACATGTATATCAGACTCTTTAACCCCTATAGATTGATTAAGAATCGCTTCAATCTGTGTTTCAAGAGTATAGGGTCTTTTATATACATTTAATATTACTGAGATATCATTCATGGTATATATTTTTTAAGTTTTTTAATATTCATCTTATTACCCATTCTAAGATACTTTATCATATCCATACCTTTCAAATCGAAATAATCTTCCATTGTAGCACCGTAATTATTCTTATTTTGGTTAATACTACTAGGTCCAACATAAGACGTTATCACATCTAATCCTAAGCATTTAGCTTCTACTACAATTCTACAATATGTTTCTCTAGCCAATGGGAAAAATACTAGTGCAGAAAACTTAGCCATACTTTCTAAGAAACCCTCACGACCAGTTCCATTTTGGATGAATCCAAATTCATACCCAAGTCGTTTTTTAACACCCTCACAATATTCGATAGCACTCTTAGAATTCTTAATCCAATTGTCGGTGTTATAAACACAAAATTTTGTTTTTTCAATACCTTGATTTCTATGTAGAATATCTTCCATTAATGTTAAATCTTTCTCAGACCATATATTGGTTCTTAAGTTAATAAAGTTAGCCTCAACACCATTCTTTAAATAAACATTTAAATGGTCGGTAGATTTAACGAACACCGCTTTAGCATTTTTATAAAGGTCGTAATTAATCCTAAGATTCTCTGGTATAATATCATTCGGATATCTCCAAGGATGTCTACTCTGTAAGATTTTATAATCACATTCAAATATGATGTAATTGTAATCCTTTATTTGAGCAACCAATTCTGGTTTCATTAATGAGATATTAGATATTACATAAAAATCATCCTTATTGAATTCAGTTATATTTCTAGAGCCTACGAATTCTAACCCTAGTTCATCTATAAGCATTTGGTTACCAACTTCAGAACCACCGTGAGGCATTTCTTGGTAACTAAAATCTGATATAAGTATATTTGCCATATTATTGTTTATAATGTTTTTTTGTTAAAAATAATGATATTTTTGTAAAATCATCTTCATGTATTAAACCACCAATTGTTCTATCATTTATTGAATGAAAACATTTAACAATTATATCAAATTTTTCTAAGTCTGTCAAATCTTTAAACTCATTTTCCATAAAATGGAATGGTTGAGATTCGAACAGTTGTGGTTTATAATCATCTAATCTCATATTACGTGTATTTGTTCTTCAAGCATCTTATCCATATAGGCCATTGGTGGTCTTGTCCAATGTCCAGATAAACCAGTTCTAAGGTTATAATCGGATAGTTGTTTCGCTAATTTATTATATCTTTCTAATACATAATCTTTTCCTAAGAATTTATAATGTAATAGTTTTAATTCGGCTTCATCTGAATATACTGCTTTAGGTGTTAGATTTGCATGTGCCCCAGGTCTATACATTACATCTAGTATTGGGTCGAAGATTATATTCTTACACATTGGTTCATATGTTTCAGAACCAATCTTAACCTTATCAGTTAATAAACCACCATCATATTCTGGGAATGTTTCACAACACATATCATGACCATCTATATTAGGCATCGTAACACCCATTTCTTTATACTCTGTTAATTTTTCAATTAAATCTTCGTGGTAAAGAAATTCATCACAATCACAAACTATTACCCAATCAGCATCATTCTTTCTACTAACCTTATAGATATTAGATTTCATTTCAGCAAGGGTTACGTCATTATATTTTTTATCTGCCGTTGCCCATTTCTTAACGGTTAATGGATGACGAGTTTTATATTCTTCATATATTTTATCTGAACCATCGGTTGACATATTGTCGTAAACATATATCTTCTCACAGAATTGTGAATAGTGGTCTAGTGTGTATGGAAGAATCTTCTCTTCGTTCCAAGCTATTATGTGTGCGTGTATCTTCATTATACCCAGTCATTATGTACTTCTATATCAGCCTTAGCTAACTTATTTCTTAAATCATCCCCAAGTGGTTTGAAATGTGGGAAAAAATGGTCATGCCATTCTATATATAATTCATCAATCATTTCAATCTTACCAGTTCTAAATAAGTCATCAATTACAAAATATTCTGAACCCTCAATATCCAATTTAACCACGATATAAGCGTCTTCATCACTAAATTCATCTAAGAACCCAGATAATGATATTGCCTTTACCTTTTGTGGGTTATCTCTATCTAGTTTTAAACCCCATATTTCATTCATGCTTGGTACTGTAGTACTTGCAAGTGTTCCCCATCGTTCAATGGATTCTAAGAAATCAATCTCACCATCTTCAGCCCAAAGTGCAGCATTATAAACGTTGATATCATATCTATCATCTTTAATGGCTTCTAACTCTGGTATTAAGTCCTTATTAGGTTCAAAGAAATGAATCTCACAACCATCCAGGTCTTGTCTCTTATCCAGAAGCATTTCGATAGCCTCACCCTTGTGTGCTCCACCGTCTATAAAAACCTTTAATTTTTCTACTCCCATGATATTGTTGTTACTTCTTTTCTAAACACTTCTTTCCAATCCCCCTCATAATAATATGTTTGACTATATGAATACATCCATGTGAATTCAAAATACTTTTTATCTGATTCTCTTTGTGTTACAACATTATGACATTCACCATCACAATCCCTACTTGAATAATCCTCAACGAATTTGTATGTTTCACCATTTAATTCCCAAGGACCATATCCAGTGAAATCATCAATTTCTTCTTCACTTATATTAAATCTTTCTCTTTTAATTTCTTTTGTTTTACTCATAATTCGAATATTTTAATCCACTCCTTTATTATTTCTTCGTTGGTTAGTGGTGATACTTCGTGTTCAGTTTCTTCATTTCCAAAGAACTTAGTTCCAGTACTCCAACATTCATCCTTAACTAAACAAGCTACCTCTCCCTTAGAAGAATGATAAACTCGTCCAACCATATCATACATCAATTGTTTATTTTCTGCATGACCGTACTCAATAATAAATGGTAACTCAACCAATGGCTTTACAAAGCTATTGTAGTAGTTCTGGTCATTTATCTTACCGAATAGGAATATCTTAGTGCATTTATCTTTTAAAGCTCTCTGGATTGAGATATGGGTTTGTTTTCTATCTTCAATAGCACCTACAATACCAGCCACCTTTTCTAAGTCTGGTTTATCAACCTTGGTTAATTGGTATTTAAGATTTGGAATGATATTATATTCCCCCTTATACTTACTATGATAATCTCTATGTGCTTGGTGTAGGAATATTACTGAATCCCAATATTGTGTTATACCACCAACATCGAACCACCATTTTTCATGACAAGCTAAAAAAACCTTTTTAGCGTTTGGTCTTTCATTTAATTTTAAGAAATGTGCAATCACAATATCATCCTCGGTGATACCATCAAATACTTCTTGATTTAACTTACCACTAGATTTACATAGGCTTAAATGATAATCATGAGGACCATACATAATGGTTTCATAACCAGCTCTATTTAGTGCATTGGTTAGGGTAGACAACGCAACGGTTGAACCACCCTTATCACTATAACCAGTTAGTATTTTTATCATTTTTGTATTACCTTCAAGTATTTATGTAACTTATTATTTTCTTTAAAGACATCCATGAAGTGTTTAAAATCTGAATTGATTTGTGGGTTATCTTTTTTGAAATAAGAACCTTTAATTTGTACCACTGAATCATTATCTATAAACACCTTTTTATTATTCATAGAACACATTAATGAATAAGTGGTTTCATAAAACGATTTCTCTAAGTCTAATTTAAACCAACCAAACTTCTCAAGATTATTAAATGTTGTCATAAAACACACACCAATCCCACCCATTGGTTCTATTTGTAAACCTTCTGTATAATTGAAGTAACTATTACCACCTTTAAGTACATAATCGGCTATTTGTTTACCATCATAGTGTACTATCATAACTTCTGTACCACACGAAAGTATTGTATCATTTTCATTAAGAACTCTTGGGAATATAGCACCAAATGATTTTTTATTTTTCAAATAAGTTTTGATGAACCCAACAAGTACATTATTTTTTAATTTAATATTATCAGATAGGAATAAAACTAACTCATCTTCAGATGATATAAAATCTTCATCCCATTTAAGTACCGAAAGATTTTTAGATAATGAATCATACATACCTTCGTGTGTTGTAATACCTTCAATATCTAAATCTGAATACTTCTCAGTATCTTCAGAACCAATTATAACATCTATAGTTTGATTTGGGTATCCACACTCTTGTAATTGTTTTACTAATTTCTTAAGACGTTTTTTTTCACCATTGGTTGAAATAACAATCTTTAATTTTGGTGTGTCCTTACCGAAGTTTGTTGGTATGTCATCAATGAATGGTTTAACATCAATATTAAATGGTAGGTCATCTTTATATTTTTCTACAAATATTACTCTATTAGCTTCCCACTCGTCATTGGTCATACCAATTGATTTGTGGGTAACCTTAATATCTGAAACAACACCAATCTTAACACCCTCAAGTTTATTTCTAAAACAGAAATCTAACTCATAGAAATGAAACCCAGGTACTTTTCGGTTAAAGGTCTTTTTAATTCTATTCTTATGTACTGCAAAGAATAACCCATCAACAATAACTGTTTCAATTATCTTATCGTTGAAGTTACCAGAATATTGACTTAACCAAGATTTACCCTCATGTGAGTGTTTAACACCACCAACCATCTTAGTTGTATCAGACCACCATTTACCAGTCTCTGGTAAATCAGTTGTCCCAGCAATACCTAAAATACCATAGTCGGTGTTTGCAAAGTGTTTTAATAACTTTCTACCCCAACCATTTTTGTTGAAGATGATGTCATCATGACAAAACACAACAATATCATAGGTGGCTTGTTTTAAACCTCTATTATATGATTTAGTTAGGTCTTCACCATTATTAACAATTTCAATAACTTCAATAGTACTGGCTAACCCAGACGATTTAACTATATGGCTTGTATGCTCATGTGTTGATTTTTTTGTACAATATATTACGCTAATCATATTTTCTCTATTTTGTTCCAGTACTACCAAATCCATCAGTACCACGTAGTGTTACATTATTAAATTCCTTAACTGTTTTAAAAACAGTACTTTCTTTATTACACACTAATGCTATTACAGCTTGTGCTATTCTATCACCCTTTTCAATTTTAAACTGTTTATCACCATGGTTTATTAATATAACCTTTACTTCACCTTGGTAATCTGAATCGATTGTCCCAGGTGAGTTTAAAACGGTAATACCATGTTTTAGTGCTAAACCACTTCTAGGTCTAACTTGCATTTCAAGATATATTGGTAATTGGAAATGTAATCCAGTACCCACTAATACAATTTCTTTTGGTAAGATAATAACTTCTTCATTACTTCTTAAATCAAAACCAGCAGACCCAAGCGTTTGATAGTCTGGGTCTTGGTTATCTGATTTATTTATAATTTCAATTTCTTCTTTTCCCATATTATTTTTCAGATATTACGGCAACTGATTGTGCTGCTTTAACAATTGCAGCAAGTCTTTCACCTTCTTGGGTGATTGGTCTACTAGCAAAATCACTATTATAATTGAATATAGCAAAAACCTCAGCTTCTGTTAATTCAACACCACATTTATTAAGGTAATAGATACTACGTTCTGCAACTTTAAAACTCAATATATCATCATCGAATTTATACATTTCACCCCTTTCATTATGCCACTTAGATTCTTGTGGTATAAACATTTTTCCCTTACCAATTTGGTGAACTAAACAAACCCTAATTAATGTGGATTGGTCTACACGTTTATCTTCTGGTAATGCATTATTGATTATTACAGCATATTTGGTTGTGTTTAAAATGTGTTGTATTAACCCACCCTCGAAAGCACCATATGTACTTTCTTTAGTACTACATGGAGCACCCACAAATTGTACACCTAATAAATTCAATAGGTCATCATTAACAACATTGTATTTTACACCACTGTCGATAAATTTCTTATAATTTTTTCCAATTTTCTCTTTAGTTATCATTTCTTTTGTTTTTTCTATTTAAAATTTCATTTACTTGTTCACCAAATGTTTTAAGTTGGTTTGAACTATATGTTCGTTGGTCTGATTCATATGTTTTAGGTTCTTTAACTTTTTTATGGATAGGATACTTCTCTTTCATAAATTCATCAAATCTTCTATGGTATTCAGATGCATTATCAAAAACCTCATCTACATCTGTTGTATCTGTTAATGGTTGCATTAAATTAACTTTTACTCGTTCAATACTACCATCATCACCAAGAGTAACACCAACAGCTTCATTAGTATTATCTCCCATATTATTGATAAAATTTTCATATTGAATACTTTCAATTCTATTGTTTAGGGTTCTAATTTCTTTATTCAAATCCCTAATCTTAATATGTTCATCAACGGTATTTTTAAACTTTTCAAGTTTATCCATCCTTTTCATCATATTTATAATATCTGTACGACCTTCTTCAGTACCAAGTACTTCTTCGAATTTAGTTCCACGACCAAAAATGTTACTTCTAAGGTTATCATTTTTAATGTCTGCTAAATCTTTAGTTATTTCATTGAAATTTTCAATTGGTGTTGGAGGTACATCTAATTTCA
>Ga0208643_1000054_pt1 | contig 67632 bp, 116 predicted proteins | sample VirMetDEL_Nov_12_FD_184516 | JGI IMG/M metagenome (GOLD analysis project Ga0208643, IMG submission 184516) | Aqueous microbial communities from the Delaware River and Bay under freshwater to marine salinity gradient to study organic matter... | ecosystem: Environmental > Aquatic > Marine >...
AGTACAAGGTTTCCTTGTTTGATTTTATCAGATACTCTATTACGTACTCCGCTTACTACTTGATCGACTAGAGCGGTTTCGTAATTAGGGGTGAAGCTTCCGCTAATAATATTAAATCCGTTTCCGGTTATAAAGGAATCAACTCTACTAAAACCTCCTGCTCTTGGATGTATTGAGCTTGATGCTGTGAATAACTCGCCTCCTAGTGCTGCTCTAAAGAATAGTCCGCTGCTTCCTTCTATTGAGTTAGAATCTTGAACGTAGTCTTTAAACTGTACTTCTGTTATTACTGTTGAAAAATATCTTAATTCCTGAACCGACCCAGTGAATGGTGTGTATGTCTGTCCTGAGATGTCTCTAGAGCTAGATCCTGGCATGTAGTTATCTGCGGATCTATTCCAATCTAAAGAACCTGTAAAAGAAGCAGATGCTTGAAATCCTACTGTGTTTCCATCTACTCCGTCATATACTTTACTCCCTGCGTATAGGGTATAGTTGTATCCTCCGGATATAGTTTCCTGTGTCACCATTGTGGACCACCACTCTCCGTTTAAGAATGGAAGTTCTATACTTGCAGATAGTGCTAGCTCTTCATGTATGAATTTTAAAGTGCCGTATACGCTGTCTGGGTTAATAATAGAGCCTGAGTATGATCCGCTAGTTGTAGCTACTGTATGTTCTAATACTGCGGCAAACTGGTTAGTATCGGTTTTATCTATACTCACAAATAAGGATTGCGAGGCGGGTGTGCTTGTAGAAGCTACTGGTGATTTAAACCTAAATTGTATACTCTTTGCTTTTGGCATTTATTATAAATAGTTTAGTACTACAATCCTCCTCTATCTACTATGTACCAATTGTATGTATTGGTTAGGATATCTCTTGCACCTTGGCTAGTTATGCTAGTATAGTTAGTATCTGCTGCGCTAAAGGATACGTTCTGCGGTATAGCTGGTGCGGTTGCCCATGCATTTAGTAGGGTATCGTAGTTAGTTCGGCTGAAGCTTGTACCGTCTAGCATCTTCCATGCAGTCTGTAGGTTGTCGATAGGTATGCTTGAAATATCTTGATTAAACGATGTTGCGTTGTAAAACATCTCGTCTGCGTTTTGCAGGGAGGTGAAAGTACTCCAGTTTAGGGATTGGTCGAAAGCAGAGGCAGAATAAAACATACCGGAAGCATCTGTAATGCCGGTTAAGTTCCAGGTGTTTAGGTTTATTCCGTCATTGTTGTATGATACTGCTTCTGCGAACATATTACTGGTATTTCCTACGGAAGTCATAATCCAGTTTCCTATGTTTTGATTAAAGTTTCTTGTGCTTGCAAAGGTGTTTGACATGTTAAGGATGCCGTCAGTATCCCAGGTGAGAAGTGGGCTATTGAAAGATGTAGCGTTAGCGAACATATAACTTATGTTATGTGCATTGCTTAGGTTAAATCCTTGTATATCTTGATTGAATGAGGTAGCGTTATTGAACATATATGAGAAATCAATACCTGCAGCTGTATCGAGGTCTATTGCAGAGTTAAAATCTGTAGCATCTTTAAACATACTGTTAAATGTAAGAACTTGCGAGGTGTTCCAGGATAGTGGTTGATTGAAGTTGGATGCTCCTTCAAACATGCTCTTTACAGTAGTTGCATTTATAAGATTCCAGTCAGTTAATGGACTGTTAAAATTTACAGCATCTTTAAAGGTGTTCTCGAACGATGTTACTGTAGTAGTTATTAGGTCTGATAAGGAGCCACTTAATAAGGTAGTTCCTCTGAACATATCTTTAAAGCTAGTAGTACTTACTGCGGGTCGCCCTGTTGCAGTTAATTTAAAATCCGGCCTATTAGTTCCTAGGTTATCTGCTCCGTAAAAGGAAGCGCTTGTAGATAGTTCTAAAACGCCCCAATCGAAGATGTCTAATATACTAGAGGTGTATCCTGTATTATTGAAAGCAAAGCCTTTACATGTTCCGTTTATTGTAATGGTGTAGTTTCCGGAGGTCGAGTAGTTGTGAGTCTTTTCGGCATCATCCCAGGCGGTTATTGTATCTGTAGTACCGTCTCCCCAGTCCACTATCATGTTATACTCTCCGTCTGCTACGAGCGGCAGTGAGATTGGGCTATTTGCTATCCAGTAGCTAGTGAAGGGGTCTCCTTCCCACGGAGTACTTATATAACCTGATCCTGATGTCTCAAATGAATAGTTAAATTGATTATACCAGTAGTCCCAGGTGTTTAGGTTTTTATCCTTACCTCCGAATTCTGAGATTCTTAATACTGTATCTGGTATTCCGAAACAGTTTAGTAATACCCTTAGCCCTGAAGCTGTTCCTTTCTTTTTTAATAGGTACGGAAGGTTGTGGTATAATCTCTTATAAATTAGTTTCTGAGCGTCGTTGAAGGGTATAGTTTCTGCAGATGAAGTTACATATGTAGTAATTACCTCACTCCCTGTTGAGGGTAGTGTTCCGCCTGCTTCTGTTATTCCTAATAAAGCGGTAAATAAATCTCCGTCTGTGAAGCTGCTTTCATATAGATCGATTCCGTAGGATTTTAATGCATCTGCTACTAGGTCGGTTGATATGCCTCCGCTAAGGCTATTATCTGCATCTTGTCTATTCTTTAATGCATCAGTATAGAGCCAGATTTCATCAAACATTTGAGCAGTTAACTCGGTGAAGAGTTTGAACTGTGCGTTGTTTTCGTCGTCTACTATATAGGTTGGGAACGTACTGTATAGGTTGTTTCTGTTATCGTTATCATATAATGTAGCGGTGCCAGATTGTTCATCAAGCCAGTTTATTACTGCTGAAGAGCTATAGGAGTATGGTATGTAAGGGGGTGTTGTATTTTGTTTCGGCCACGCTGCAGATCCACTTTCGTAATACAAGTAGTAGTCATATCCATCAAAGTTTCGGATGATACTCGCAATCTCGTTCTCGTAGAATGCTTTGCTAGATGCTAGTTCTGTGGGTGGGGTATTTGTAAGTCCGTTTAGAGTATCTACTGCATTGCTATAGGTTTCTAAAAGGGTTGCTTTATAATTAAAGTTTGTTAACCTCGTTTCAGCGGAGCTAAAGAATATAAAGTTTTCATAGTCTGTATAGTCTATATTTAACTCTGCTCTATTCTCTGCTAGTATGCTCTGCAATCTGTTAGTCATCCCTGCAGCAGAGGCTGTGGTTAATGTACTGAGTGTCTGATATTCTGTTGTGGTATTCGTCTGAGTACCGGTCTTTAAGTTAAAGTTAGGTCCTCGTAGGATTTTTCCTCTAGGTAGCTGTACCTCTTCTGGCGGGTATATAACACTGAAGGAGGTAGAGTCTGATATTTTCCCGACCAGGTTAAAGTTAGAACTTCGGCTGAAGGTATTAGGGAGAGGTTGGTATAGTTTAAGGAGTAGGTTTCCGTTCCTCTAGGTAGCTGTACCTCTTCTGGCGGGTATATAACACTGAAGGAGGTAGAGTCTGATATTTTCCCGACCAGGTTAAAGTTAGAACTTCGGCTGAAGGTATTAGGGAGAGGCTGGTATAGTTTAAGGAGTAGGTTTCCGTTTTCAAATCCTACATTAACAGCTAACTGTATTTGATTAGAGCCGAAATCTAAGTACATGCCTGAAAAGGCAATACTTGTGTTTAGAGTTGTGTTTAGCTGCTCGTAAACTCCTCGTAGTTGTACTGTGTTTAGGGTGCTGCTACTTACTCTAAGCTCTGTTCTATCGAGTGATATTTCAGATATAAGAAGAGTTGGATTTCCGGTTATTAGCCCGGTTATGAAGTTGTACTGTGTATTGTATCTTCCCTGTGTATATCCGTTCCCTAAGAGGTCTTTCCCGGGATCTATACTTATAGAAGTTATACCGGATACAGGATTGGTAGTTACTACATTATAAGATGTAGTAAGTCTTGATATAAACGTATTGTTAAGGTCGTATAGGTACGCTTGTATTATATCGGTAGCGGGATTAAAAGTTCCTCCAACTTCAAAGCTAGTTACATTTGCTCCGTCTGTAGGAAGTAATGTACTTGTCGTTGTAGTTTCTAACGTATCTACGCCTAGTGCTGTTACTATTGGTTCTGCCATTATACTATACTGTTTGCTAATCGTGTCGTTGTATTAGCTAATTCTATCACCTGTGCTTGGAGTGTCAAATTTTCTTCCCGTAATTGAGTTATTTCCGCTGTCAGTGCTTGTACTTCTGCACTTACATCTTCTCCTCCTGCATACTCTCCGCTCTTATTCGCCAAGTACTGGTGTGAGTTTATTTCTCCATTTTTAGGTATCTCTAAAAATAACCTATCATAAGCAGTGAAGAATCCAGGTACATCTATAGTATCAGAAGCAGCTTCTACGGTTGCGGGGGTTGTTCCGAATTGAGTGAATTGAGTATTTACAGCTCTCTCAAATTGTTCTTTATTATAGTTTACAACTTGTATATTAATGTTCTCACTCATTACTTATCTTAAATTCATCTATTTCTGTTATAAGTACAGTCTCTCCGATAACCGTCTTGAGTTCAATCTTATAATACCTTTCAGGTTGTAGTCCGTTTAAGTATAGGTCGAAGTAACTTCCAGTAGGGTCGCAGCTTATCTTAGTATAGGTAGAATTATAAGCAATAACAACTTCATTTGTAAATACATCCTTTATGCTGTAGAATGATTCTGAAGGGAGTGCGTTATTTATCGTGTATAGAGATCCGGTTTGGTATATTCTTGTGGGGTATGTAGGTCTGGAGTTGATTCTAAATCTATTAACGCTCTCGTTGTAGAATACTCCGGGATTATTTTTAACGCTAAAGGTAGCAGGGACTGTATCTAATACGTTTAAGCTTCCGGTATTGTAAACATAATCGTCCCACATAAACTCTATCTGTGGCGGGTATATTGTGTGAGTATCTCTTGAGAAGTACTTTAAAGTAGTTTGCTCATGTATATTTTCTACAAACTCTTGTGAGGAAGACTGTCTTACTATTACTCCGTAATTTTCAAATGCTGAGGATGACCAATTAGTTACTATGTTGGTTATGTCTGCAGTTATATCTGGATCTGTGTAGTAGTTAAATGTAAAGCTGGCTTCTGATCCTGTGTACCATGTACCTCCTCCTTGTGAGTTGCTATTAGTTGCTAAGTTGTAAGATCCGGTAGTGCCGGTTGCGTAGTTTGATGTTGTCCATAAAGTACCTCCTTCATATGTCCTATATGCCCAGGATGCTCCGTTTTGAGATTCCGGTAAGTCTAAGAATCTTCCAGTACCCATATTCCAGCTTTCTGCAATAGCGTTAACTTTTACAACGCTTGTACTAGAGAGACCAGTTACGTTTGCGGTAAAGCATTTTAAATCTGCTCGCCAGGTATTGTTCTGTATCTTATCCTCGAATAGAGAGGTAATTTCTGCTTGATCAAACTGTAGTAGAAATCTAGAAGCTTGTGGGGTTCCTCCTTCTATTGCAGGGTTGCTAATCTTATAGTTGGTTGTTGCTTCGAGTATTTCATCTAACCCGGTATTAGCGTTTACATACCCTGAGTAGAGAGTTGTGTCTGCAGTTGGAAAGAGTTTATAAATTGCCATTTAGTATAAATATAAGGAGATCTCAATCTTATACTATTCTTATAGTGATACTACTCGTCCTCTAATATCTGTGTTTGGGTATTTGACTTCGAATACGCATGGATCTAGTGAGGGGTATATTATATTATCTCTCGTAGCTCCTGTAATGTCATAAGCGTATTCAGAGTAGCCTAACGATATTCCGGATTTGTTTGTAATCTGTATATCTTTAACGGTCTGTACTCCGTTTATTTTATCTAGGTTTATATACAACTCTTTTAACAGTATAGGTTGATTGAATGTTCTGTTATCTATATTAAAGTAGGATTGTAATTCTACTATACATCTACTTATAACTTCGTTACTGTTAAAATTAGGAAGCGTGATGATTTCGAAATCTATTCCTATGTTAATAATAAAGCCGTCTTTAATACTAACGGTATCCCCTATTATCCTGTACTCAGAAAGGTATGTGCTTAAGTTCTTCTTTACTGTAGAGGATACTGTGTTTAAATTTTTAATTCGGTCAAACCCTAAAATATACAATGTTAGAGTTGCGGGTAATTCTCCCGGTAAGGTGTTCTCACTTGCTTTAGTAGGCTCTACGTAGGCTTTGGCTATTGACCCGTAATCAGAAGGCATTGATAGTGCTCTGATCATATAATCTTTAGTTGTTACGTTTCTTAATTGTGATTGGAATCCTACTAAAGTGTTCTGTCTAATCTCTTCTACAGTATCTCCATCACCGCCGCCAGATGCTGCGGATGGGTTAGTTATTGCTAAAGTATTGAAGATGTAATTAGAAGTAGTTGCGTTAAGGTTACTATTTTGAAAGTTAGCATTTCCTGTAGATACTACTGTGGTGATTGTTTCCGCATCTACGTTTGCTGCTACTCCTCCGCCGGTAAGGTACCTGACTGTTAATGTTGTGTTAGCGGGTGCTATACCGTATGTATCCGTCTGTAGGAAGTTGGTAGGATCAAATGCAGTGTACAGTTTTATTTGCTCGAAAGGTAATCCTAATCCTACGTTATTACTATTAGGTATAATACTCTCATCTACATCTCCAGTAGTGCCTGATCCGAACTGTATCTCTAAGGTGTTGTTTGCTCTAAATCTTGTTACAAATCTTCTGCTTACTTTTTCTAGCTTAAGTAGATATGGCGCGTCTGCATCTGCAAAAGTGTTTGGGTTATCTACGTTGGTATTTTTTAATGACTTATAGATCAACTCTTGACCTAGGTATGGAACTTCGTACCATGTATTTCCGTCGGAGTCTATTATATCTAGTACTTTGATTATGTTTGTATCTGATATAGAGACTGTTGAGAAGGCTTCGGGGGTATTGAAGGTGAAGGCTGTGGTTTGTATAGTAGAAGAGATTGCTTGACGTGTCTTTTTAAGCAGGTAGTATTGCGGATCCCCTCCACTGGTTTGATATATTGTTACTTCTGTAGGGTCATAAGAGCTTGAGACTGTAAAGTCTACTGAGTCTTGTACTAGGAAGTTGATCCCCTGTGCGTCTGTCTTTACTACTGTATTTTCTGAAATGAAGAGAGCGTAGTTGAAATCCGGTACGTATGTGCTTCCTTCTAGTTTTGAAGGTAGTTGTTGGTACATATCTATACCTACAGTTGAGGTCTTTGTTACTTTAGGTCTATATCCTAACATATAAGCTAGGTTATAAATACTTTCCGTCTGTCTTGCATGTTGTACGAAGGTCTCTTGTATTTGATTATCTAAATAGAAAGAGAGTACGTCTCCAACGTAAGCAGACATTTCTAATACCATCATCCCTGGGGAGGCTGGTGAGAAGTCATTATAGGTGTCCGGGTAGTATGTCTTTGTAAAGTCTACTAGGAGGTCCTTAAGTCCTGTGAAATCCCTATTAAAGTATTTTATGTCTTTTGTGTTAGCCATTAGTTAGGTTTAGTTGTATTGTATCGGTTACTCCTGTATTAGTAATTGTATAGTTAATTACAGTAAATAGTGAATTATTATCTTGATCTGCTCGTAACTCTACGGTTGCTTGTATACTTGGAAAGTATCTTGCTATCTCTACTTCTATATACTCTTGGATACCGTCGATATTGTTCTGGCTCATTTGTTCAAATATAAAAGTCTGCAACCCGGCTCCGAATCCAGGGTGAAAAGGTCTTTCGCGTGGACTGGTTAATAGAAGGTTAATTAGGTTATTTCTAATAGCATCTTTAGTAGTGTAAGTAGCTTTAAACACGGCGGGGCCGTTAAAAGGGATACTAACACCTACAGCTTTACTTGGTATTCTATCTATCGGGGCTATATTGATTGCGTTAATAGCCATTAGCTTTTCTTAATGAATCCCATAATTTGATCCATATTTACTTCTCCTGGAGGCAGTGCTGAGCCTTGTGCTGCAGTGTTTGCGGAAGGGGGAGGGGTATATCCTGGTGCTGCGTTAAAGTTTTGAGCATGACTTGAGTTCATTGAAATGCCTCCCATATCTCCTAAAACACTCATCATGTTTTCTCTTAACTTCATTTTATCTTCTCCTGAAATAGGATTCATTGGGGATGGAGCTCCTACATTGCCTGTTATTTGGCGATGTTCTGCAACTACCTGGTGTTTTGGAGCGCGTACTGCTTCCAAAAGAATATCTTTCATTTCTTCTTGAATTGCTTCTTTAACTGCTTCTTTAATTAGTTTTTGTAATTCCGATGGTTTCATCTTTAATAAATATTTGTTAATATGCTTTTAGGTTATCTCTATCTATAATCAACTTAAGCTCTTCTATTAATACTTTTGGATTATCTGTAAAAGAGGGTTGCGATTCTAATGCCACTATTCCTTCTGTATTTAATGCTTGAGCTACGTTACGTTGTATTCTAGGATCACTTGGTAATGGTCTCTGTATGATCTGGAATGTAAATCCTTGGTAGGATTGTTGCGTGTTACTTTCTATTCTCACCTGGTTTTCAGAGATAAACTTCATAGTCTCGGAACCTAAAGGTTTAACTTCCTTACCGCAGCGTTTTAGTAATTCCATAAAAATCTTCAATAGTACTACTATTTGATTTACTATCGCTGCTGCTATGGCTGTGAAGAATGCTCCGGTTTGTACCTGTATTTTGGTTTCTTTTAGTCTTGGAGAGCCGTCTGCTTTAAAGGTAGATTGTGAAATAAACTCTTGTAGGTCTGTAAGTATGCTAGTTAACGGTCCGGGAGTTAAAGGTAGTGCTTTTACTGCTTGGTTAAACGCTATCTTCGCTATACTTAACGCCTCTTTTACTGTGATTGCTCCTTCAAGTAGATTTGCTACAGTGTTCAGTGAGATGCTGGTTATGTTTAAGATTAATGTTGTATTCTCTAAGACATCTAGTAAAGCATTTAACTTCTTTAAAAGTTTATCTAAGTCTTTGTCTACTGGACAGTAGGGAGGTCTTTTACCCTGTAGAAATTTTAATGTTAACTCTTGAGCTAATTGCTTGGCTTGTTCTTCAAGAATAGAACTAATTCTTATCTGGTCTAGGAATTGTTCTTGTATCTTACCACTTACTAGATCTAATTCTGAGATTTTAACTTCTATAGGAGTGAGACTTAGTTTCGTACTCTTTATACCAGCTTCAGGGGGGAGTTCCGGTATGTTTAACTCTTGGATAGGTACAGAAGGAGGAGGGAGTGTAATAGAAGGCTCACCGTCCTCTAATCCTGTTATTCCGAAAGAGGTTGCGAGTTCTGTCAACTCTCCTGTGACTAAATCTTGGAGCTTACTTATCTGTTGAAGTATTAGTTGATTAGCTTTGTCTGCACCTGCTAATCCTCCAGCAGGGGCGATGAGTGAGAATCCCTCCTGTATTAGTGTTTTTATCTTAGCGCTAAGTATGCTTTTCTTTACTTTAGCTTTAGCTGCATTCCGTGTGTTTTGTATCTCTTGCTGTGTCATGGTGAGCTATTCAATAAATACGCATTGTGATTTAAGACTTGGAAGTATTTCTTTTAACTTAACTACTTGTGTCTGATATAAAACTAATTTATTTAGCGATGCTATCGGGCTTCCGTTAGCAGTAGCTGTTGAGCAAGCTCTTAGAATCTCCTCTAATAAGGTTAATGTACTCTCCAGTACTGTTACTGTTAGATCTCCATATAGTATAGGTTCGGTTGCGTCTTTACCTCCTAGATTTATTCTAGTAGCTCTCGTCACAAACTCTTCAGTATCTATGTTAACGCTTCTTTCGCTGTTTAAATTTATAGATTGAGGGGAACTTATAAGTATGTTATCGGTTGTACTATTAAAGAATAGCCTCCCGGAGTTAATTATTATTTGATCTCCTTTGTAGTCTCCTGCTGGTTGAGGGGGTGTTTTGTAACTGTAGTATTCTCTAGTACTACTAGGTTCTAAAGGTATTTGCTGTCCGTTAGTTAAGTAGATGCTGGAGTTGTCGTTATTTATATTCTCCTCTGTAGGTAGGAATCCGACTGAGCCCTGTTGTCCTTGTCCATTCCTAAGTATGGTTATAGGCTGTCCGTTAAAACTTCCGGTAGACCAATTATTAAGGGGTTGTCCGTTCTGTATAGAGGTTGTTCCAAATCTTAAAGAGCTTCCTACCCTGCTTTCCATAATTACATCCCCTTCAAACTTCTTTAAAGGTTTAGTATTCGTAGACTCCTTAAAGTAGTTTCCGAGAGTAATATCCGTCGACCCTTCTGTTACTTTCCTAGTACTCCCTAAGCTAGTCTGCTGGTAATCTTGTCGCTGAGATTCTGGTATATTTGTGTTCTCGAATATATTAGGAATAGCATTATGGTGTTGGCTATTCCATATGTTTAGAGGAGATAGATAGTAGTATACCTCTCTAGTGTTATCTTCTTGAATATCTGGGGAAGGGAGTGTAAAGATATATACTAATTCATTTTTAAGTGGTAAATTTGAAAAATTAGAAAAATAAGGTTTAGCGAATCCACTACCTTTTCGAGAGGGTCCTTTTACTTTTCTAAATGTAATGGTACCAATACCGTTCCATTCCCCTGCATCCGCAAAGTATTTACTATTTACATCTAGTACTATATCTTCTACTACTGCTACTTCGAATTTCACTTCTCCTTACTCTCTTCTATATTCTTAACCTCTCTCATTAATTGCTCAATCTCCTCTTCTGAAATAGCTAAAGTATCCCCGGTGCTTTCTGAGGTGTTTAGTATTCTTTGAATTATTGTTGCCATTTTAATTAAGTGGTCATCGTTCTTTATACCTGCATCTAAGTACTCTCTAATTAAAGGTACGATTATAGTTGCATCTCCGGTATCTTGAATTAGAGGTTGTAACTCTCTTATCATTGCAGAGATCTGTTTACTTTTCTTTTTTTGATTATTGTAAATCTCCTCTAGGATATCTGCAAATTTTTTATCGCTAAATACTATCTTATCTAAACTCATAGGGCTTTCCTCTTATTTATATTAATAAATAGAATCTAACTAAGTTTAGAAGCCTGTATACCCGTTCTCTTGGTAGAAGATATAATGTTTCTTGTAGATAGTTCCTAAAATTTTTGCTATTTTAGTTATCTTAGAGGTTTTAACGTCTGTTATTTCTCTAATGTAAATGTATAGAGCTTTCTTATTGAATAAGGTAATTGTATCCCTCTTTCTAAATAACTCTAGTATTGCATCTGCAATTTGAGCTTGTTCTTTTTTAGGAAAGATCTTGTATATATTATCTGTACAATACTCTATATAGTCATTCATAAACTTCGTGGAATCTTCTTCTTGCTGGAGTAGGAGAGTTTCTGGTGTATTTTCCTCTAGGTTAATAGACTCCCTGTAGGAGGTCTGTGCATCTTCCTGCTCTACGTGTAAGTTTTCTAAAGATACCATCTCTAACCTTTTCTTATAGTTCTTTTGATTAGAGGCTATTAAGTATCTTTTTGCGATAGTTCCGAAATAGGAGTATGCCTTCGCTCCGTTAGTAGGATCGAATTTGTGGAGTTTTGTTAAAAGGAAAGTAATAACTTCGTGTTGAAGGTCCTCTAAGTTGGATTCTTCTGTATAGTAAAACTTAAAGGTGTGAATTAAGTTTTGAGTAAGTTTAAAGAGAGCGAAGTGTATCTCATCTCTATAAATTGCATTCTTTTCTTCATAGTCTTCTGTTGCGTTATATCTATTTATTGCAAGTTCCGTCTCATGTGAAAAGTAATTAGTTGTTTTTGTTTTCTTTTTGGGGGCCATCTACTCCTATTAATTTAAACCTACTTAGCATTCCTTGTAATTGTTTAATAGATTGAAAAAACCATCCTATCTCATCATCACTCTCGAAAGTGCCTTTACTATCTAATGTATCTAGCTTTTCTTGCGCATACTCTATGGTCTTGGACAGTTGGTCCATATACAGTAGGTAGTTAGTTAGTACATCCTCTTGTTTTTCATTCTTTCTAAGGAGGTTAAATGTAGTGTAGGTTAATAGTACGTTTATTGCTACGCTTACTAGTAGTATAATTTCCATGTTATTATTCAAAAAAATTAGACATTAGATCTTTTAATCCTTTCACTCTTAACTCCTCCTAGGGCTGTTGTTCGTGCCTTAGCTTGTACTTTTACTTTTGGTGCAGCAGTAAAGTTTTTAGATACGTCTCTAGTTGGTGCATGTAAGTGTCTTTCTACTTCTGCAGCTAAAAAATCTGCTTGATGTAAGATAAACATTATAACGCTCTTAGGACGGCTTTCTGGTATTCTTGATATAAAGTACCCTTTGTTAGCGTCATCATATAGGCCGTCGTGAGACCTGATTGCTAACATTTCGTTTAAAGTATACTGTATCCCTGCTTCTTGTAATAGGAATAATGACCTGTCTGGGATGGTCATAAATCCTACCTCTTTATTGTAGGAATATAGTTCTCCTAAGTTCTTCTTTCTCCAGTCGTTGTCTGAAGCTACATATAAATCATTGGTAGAGTCTCCTACTTTTCCTAAGTCGTGATTAATTGCAGAGAATACTAACTCCTCTACTGTGAAGGTCTCCATATCTGCTCCAAATCTACTCCATAATTCTCTAACCTCTAAAGCAGCAGATACTACTCTATTGACATGCTCTACATACCCTCCAGGGAAGCAATTGTGGTAGTTCACATTAGCGGCAGCAGGCATGAGAATAAACCTATCTATTTGGCTATTGTAGAATTCTAGTAACTTTTCTTTTCTTGGAGACGAAATATGAGTCTCAATATTACTAAGGAAGAGCGTCCAGTTAGATTGTATTTGTTCTGCGGTTAGATTCATATCTATAATATAAGATAAGATTCTTTAATCTGCAACTTCAGAATCTGTGAAAGGCTCGATAGCGATTAAGTTTTTAACTTCTGCTAGATTCTCCTCTGTTTTTTGAAGCTGTTCTAAGTATTTTGCAACAGGCTCTTGACGCTGTACGATCATTCTTAAGATCTTCAGGTCGTTTTCTATAACTTCAATCTTAGTATTTGTTAAATGTCTATATCTCATAACTATTCTAGTTTAATATCTATATTGATAATATACCACTTATAGATTAAGATAGCAACTTCTATTATAGAAATAAAATTTGATCTAGTATTTGTTTTAGGTAACTACACTTCTCATACTGCTCTACTTCTGTAAAGTAGTTGAGCGCTTTATTTGCTGCTACTTTAAATCTAGGATCATTATAAGTCCTTAAGAAATCAAGATGCTCTTCATTCTTTAGGTTGATAGTGTTTAATTGATTATAAGCTTGGCTGTAGGTTAGGTGTACGCTTAAGCTTATTATATCAGCTTGAGTTTCTTCATCTACATTTAAACTTGCTACTATTGAATGTAGTGAAGTGTTATCTTCTCTGTTTATAAGCTTATGAAATATTCCCATAGCGAAGTATGGGTGGTCTTTATATGATATAGATTGCTTAGCATATCTCAGAGTTTCCTCACTCTCAGATTCCGTAAACATTGAAAATATTTTATCTATATCCATTTAAAAAAAAGACCCGTACGCTGTTCTTATGGTAAGCAATACGGGTACTGTTGTATTTTAATTAAGCGTTTCTTATTTTTCTTTGTATGTAGTTTACTAAATCATCTTTAGCGTAGCCTTCCATACCTGGCTCTGTCATTGGTCCGGATTTCCATTCAGTAAAGATTCTAAGTATCTCGTCGATGTGAGTATCTAATTCTGGACCCATTGCTTCAACGTATCCTTCAGTATCATAATCCTCATTGTAATCTTCAGACTCTTCGGTCATTTTATGCTTAGCTTCATAAGCAGTTTTAACGCTTTCTGCAGTAGGAAGTGCATCTCCGAATTTTCTTTTTTCAAAACCGGGTGCTTGATCTTCTTTAAGAAGTTGAGCTTTCTTTTCTATACCTCCTTGTCTGAGGAATTGTGCTAAATCGAAATTATGCATTCTATTTTATTGCTTAGGTTCGCCGAATATGACAGCTTTATTGAAGTAAGTAATTGTATTTGCAAGTTGACGAGTTAATTTCTCATCCCCTAAGCCCTTGGCAGCTTCATAAGCATCTACTAATTTACCGAATATTTCTTTTGAATCTCCGCCTGTTGCTAGATCTACTGGTGCATCCATTCCCATATCAGGTTCAGCAGTCATGTCTGCCTCTGGTGCGTCGGTAGGTTCTTCTGCTGTATCTATAGCGATATCTTCTTCATCAGCTTCTCTAAGGTTCATCTCATCGTTAGGGTCTAAAGACATAAGTCTTTTAGCGATTTCTGAATGAAGGTACTCTGCTACATCAGCGGAATCAAACTCGTCGCCGGATTCGATCTGATCTCTATAGATCATCTCTGCAGCGTCTAGTAAGCTGTTTAATGCTTCTAAGTTAGTTAGTCCATCTATTCGATGCGGGATCAAACTCGTCGCCGGATTCGATCTGATCTCTATAGATCATCTCTGCAGCGTCTAGTAAGCTGTTTAATGCTTCTAAGTTGGTTAGTCCATCTATTCGATCAGCAGTTTCAGGATCGAGTTGTTCTTTGATTAATGGTTTTTTATACATGTTGTCATAGAACTCTTTTCTAGTCTTCTGTACAAATGCTTGGATGTTGAAATTATCGGACATATCTTTATAAAGTGATTTATTAATAAATAGGCTTTTAATAGTTATTCATGAAGTTCTCTTTAAAACCTTTTAGCTTATTATATAGATCTGTAGCTGTCTGAACTTGTCTTTGCTGTAGTAGTTCTATTCGAGAGTTTAGAAGGGTGTCCTGCTCTTTTTGAGAGGTTTCAACTACTTTAAGGTTCTCTTCCTGTGCTTTTCTAAGGGTTTGCATAGAATCTTCAAGCTTTATCTCCATCTTAATGACCTTTTCTCTAAGCTCTGTTAGGGTGTAGAATAAAATGCTATTATAAGCTATAAAAGTAAGAGCAGCAATTGAAATTAGAGTTGTAGATATCATAATAAATTAAACTTCTTTATTGAAGATGTCAGAAAGTAAATCTAAGAAGTACTGTACGGTGAAAACGGCAGCAGTAACTTGTAGAGTTTCTATTACGAAGTCTAAAACTAAAGCGTCGTGAGACAGTACGCGAGCTCTAAACCAGGTACAGGCGGAGAAGAAAAGGATAAGTCCTAATAGTTTTGCTATTTGCATTAAGCGAAGGGTGGTGTTGTTACTCATTAACGGAAGATACGAAATAAAGAGCGGGGAAGCAACTTAAAATAAACCGGCCTTCGCATTCTTACCAGTATATATATGTATAGTTCACTATTATTATAATGGGTCTGCCGTATTGTCTCCGGCTTGCCTGCATTCTTATATAACCTTCTATAGAGAATAGGCTCTTGACTGTCTCAGACTAGTCTTTCACAGTGTAATAGGTCACCGTAGACCACCCCTCGGACGCTTTTATAGGGTCCAGGGAGGGTGTCAGGGTATAGAATTTAGGTTCTTGGTGTTCTTGGGCTTGATGTTGGGGTATCAATCCGGCAGTTTCACTTTCGTGAATATGTTTTAGGGTCCAGGGTCTTGTTTTTTCTTTTGTCATAACCTTTTACTTCAGTAACTTAATTACATTTTTTCTAATTTACCTGTCCACCATTCGATGATGTAAGGTATAAACTTATCTTTTCCGGATTGTAACATCCACCATTGACCGGAACCGGTGAAGTTGTGATTTTTAATAGCCTTCCCAGAAGGATCCATTAATATAGTCTTTACTTCCATTATTCTCGGATTCTCCTCACTAAGGGTGTCGCTATAGCCTGCTACCCCCGGGTCTCTAAAGAAGTACGTAGAAGTAATTTGTACGGTGTACCCATCCTTCAACTCTACCATATCTACAGTATCAAAGTAATGATTGGTGATTTCTTTATCTGCTGCCTGGCCGTCGCGGGCATTTATACGGTCACTTGAATACTGCTCTTCTTTTAAGAGCTTACCCTCGGTAAGGTATTTTTTTAAATCAAAATTGTCCATCTTATTTTATTTTTTATAATTTGTCTTGTAGTTTTGCAATCTCTTTGGTCCAGGCAATTATCGACTGCTTGGTCCAGGTAATATGTATACGTTTCCAGCTCTCTATACTACTAGCAAAACTGTCCTCCATCTCTTGATTGTAGTATGCTTCATCGTTGTTATAATTCTTGGCAGCACCTCGCTTTACGATTTCCTTCCAGGTCGGCCATTCATACCAATCTCCTTTATCCTTTAATGTTTGGATGATTTCATCATCGGTTAGTTTTGAATCGTGTGCAAGTTCTGCTTGTGCCTTTGCAACTCTAGTTTCATACTGCTTAATATCTTTATTTAACCTTTCGATCCTGTTCATTCTTTTGATCTTCTCAGAGTATTCTTTAGAAATCGTAGAAGATCCTGTTTTTGGGATATTTGTTCTTGTAATATATCTATAATGAAGTCGTTGGATGTTATAACCGCCTGCATAAATAGCCTCTGTTGAGAAGTTATAGGTAACTCCATCTCTTTCGATCTGTGCGGTTATTTCGATATTGTTCTTAATGCTCGTATTGACCTTTATTGAGAGTAATGTATCGGAAGGATTAGTATACGTCTCGATTGCCTTAACCATATCAAAGGTTAGATTGAGTCTTGCCATCTCTCTATCGAAATCAGTAAAGTCTTGTTTAAACTTTTCTTCAAACCAAGCCTCGGTTTGAGATACCATTTCAAAAATAGTAGGCTCTAACTTATTTAAAATAACATTAACAATATTACCTTCTTCAAATAACCTACCCTCGGTAAGGTACTTTTTTAAATCAAAATTATCCATCGTTTCTTATTATGATATAAATATACGAAAAATAATTCTAAGGACCTACCCTTTTAATTTGCTTTTTTAAGAAATAAGTTATAACTTCTAATAAAGAATGATACTCCTTTAAACGATAAAGGAGGAAAGGAAGAGAAGATGAATGAAAAGAATAAGAAAATATATAATGTATAATAAAATAGATATATTGAATAGAAACATTAGTAAGGTACCTTGCTAATAGAACTATGCTACTCCGGGAGGTTTTGATAAGACCTTGTTTTAACACTTGAAAATTTTGCCAAAAAAATTCCTTGGGTTTATTGTATTCTGATAACATGTTAGGATTTGGAAAACGGTACACTGGATAAGTTATACTGAATGTTTTTTAAGGTGTTTGGGTTTGAAATTCAATCTATCAAGTCTATTGGGTTCCTTAACGTGTTTAGGTTTTAAATATTCATAAGTTACCTCATACACCCTACCATCAACCTCTACTACCCTCTCTTCAATTACTCTAATACTATCCATTTTTTATTTTATTATAAGACTGTGCATAGACCTGGGAGATATCCATATATGGGTTTCTATCTCGTAAAGCTCTAACGCTTTTAAACAACTCGTCCTTACAGTTGGACTTAAGGCAATCATAAACAATTTCTTCTATAGAGGGCATGGCTTAAATACATAGTTTAATACTCACTTAATATACATATATATTTACTTATTACCCGAAAATTTTTCCGAAATATATTCGTAGAGTAGGCTCCCCTTACCTCTCAGATACACCTATAGTGATATTAAGTACACTTGTATTGATAGTGTGATACATACGTAGTACGTACGGTATGAGTACCTAGTGCGGCAGTAGCCATGCCTTACCGTGACCCTAGTGCCTTAGCTATACCTGCCAGTAAGAGCGGAATTCCTCGATGTTATGCTTTAAGAGGACGTTATCCACCTCGATGCTCGGATAGAGGATCATTTCAAAGAGTTTCTGTGATTCCTTTGCCCATAACCCTTGTCCTTCCTTATACTTAATGCCTTTGATAGCATGTACGACCGGGTTGGAAGTATCCATAGAGTATATCCAATCATAATCTTTATAGTAAAGACCTTCCTGCGGTAACCCGGTCCCTAATAGATGATGAGGTTTATCTACATTGATTATACACATGTTCATTAATATGCCTAGCAATTGCACCCTGCCTAACATCCAAGACACTTTTTGATTAGGGTGAGGGAACATCTTCTCATATAGAGAATAGTCAAATGATATTGCTATCATATCTACCCCTAATCTATCTAGTGCCTGATAACATCTTATTATTTCCTCTAGTGTCTTTCCTTGTACTACTCCGATGGATTTAGTTCCCTTAGGTATTCTATCTCCATATTCAAACAACCACTCCTCGGCCTGTCTTATTGTTCCATCACAATCCTCCAGTACATCAGGAATGATATACCATGCAGGCATCAATCTATTTACCCACTTAAAGAAATGCTCTCCTTTAAATGCTGTCTCTAATTCAAAGATGCTATTATCTAATATGATCTCCTCACCGAAGTCTTTTAAGTCTAAGAACTTCTTTCTATATGCCGGTATCTCATCCATTAAGTGTACCAGACAGTAAGAGTAGTCTGTCATTTTATGTACCTCATCAAAGATAGATAAGGGTGCTTCGTGTGATATCTTAATTGCCATCTTACTTTAATATAAGAACAAACCTAAGAGAAGGCAACCTAAGCTGCTACCTCCTCTGTTTTTTATATTATCCATACACTACGTCATTCATTACTAAAACTTGGAACACCACGTCAGCGTCATTAGCATCGTAGTCTCCGTTAAGTACATTATCCAATGCCCACTGATGGTCTTTTGGGAAGTTCTCTAGCGTCTTTCTTACTGATTGGTAGGTAAGTGTACCTAGCGTCTCTTCCTCGTCCTCAGCGTCCAATATGGTTACTGATGACTCCTCGTTGTTATACAAAGCATCTGCTATCCTAATAGACTTAGGTCTAGGGTCATCTGCATACTTCTTTATGAACCCTGTTGAAGTGTCGAGGTCAAGCATATACCAATAGTTGCTACCACCCTCTAATGCGGTTACTATCAAATTCTCGAATGAATCGTAATCCATCTCTCTTTTTATTGTTATCATTTTAATATATATTATACCTAAAGATACGAACTAAATAGTTCCGGAACAAGCCTTTTCTTTTTTATTTTACCTTATATGCTGACCAAACCTCTCTATTTAACCTCCTATCATCCTCTCGATTTCCTATAATCTTACCATCTATTAAAGCGAAGGCGTGAGCATTTACCACTACAATATAACTCCCTTGATTGAATTCCTTTACGAACTCCTTAACCTGATAGCGGACCTGAACTGTCTGACGTCTGATAGTATACTTCTGCTTAGCATTACTCCACTTCTCTACCTTGGTCTTCTTAGCCCGTGTAAGTCTCCCTCCCCTACCCATCTTACTAATCCTTTTACCGAATGCCTGAGTAACCTTCCCCAGATATCTATTAGCGTAAGTGCCTTGACCGCTCACTCGATTCAATTTAGTCTCACAGAAGTGATGAGCATCTACATAATCAACCCCAAAGGCATGCTGAACTGCTCTCACTACACAATCGTTATTCTCACTCTTACTTAGAGTATCTGTAGCAGCTTGTTTACTCCCTAGCTCCTTAATTAAATCCTTCGCCTTACTCATAGCTGTATAAAACGCTCTTCCTTTGGACTACCTGTAGCGGTGACTAGGAACTTACTGCCGGATCCATCCTCAAATCTGATACTATCAACCTTGATTAGGTACTTTATCTCAATTAACTCCTTAGCTAATCTTAAATGTGTTTCTTGCATTATTGTCATAACTCTTATTCTTTCTATCTTATACCTAAAGATACGAACTCCTGAGTTAGCAAGCAAGCCTTTTCTTATGTATTTCCGGAATATCCTATAGGCGTTTTCTACCAACTCCTCACTTTCCCCCCACCTCCAACAGCGAGCTCCCTATGTTAAACAGTGTTCACTTGCCTGGTTCCCCACAGTCTACCTTAAAATATCCTATAGGCGTTTTGTAGTCAAACCCTATTCTCCCTATGTAGAACACGGTTCCTTACTTTTGCAAGCCCACTCCCCCGGTAAATGGCATATAAAACTACTGCTAGAAGGTAAAGGCAAACAACAAACCGGATAGTAAACCCCAGCATCACCCCATTAATAAAGACTCTCATATGATATAAATTGTTCTATATAAGAGAAATGGCCGGATGACGGCTACTGCCGTAAGATATCGTAAGATCCTACCAAATCTTGTAAGATTCACCTAATCCCTATAGTAAGTGATCGAATCGACCGTATCCCCCTGTCTCAAAGGGTTTTAAAGGGGTCTCCCTATTTTCTCCGGAAAGATGTATCAACGAGGCAGGCCCGAGCCTAAACACGTCTAATCCTTCCATATGTACCATCTCTATTTACTTCACACACCATCCTATCTTCTCTCTATTATTCTACAGTACTTCTCCTCTATTTCTACACTTCCAGTATTACTTCCTACTCCTACCATGTTCTATTTTATTATATTATCATACAGTTTCTTATTACTTTCTATATAGTATTGTTTTATAATACTAATTCTATAATTCCTCTTACTTGTATGCTTTTATAATACTTCTCTATTGTTTATACTGTTTAATCGTTAGGATCTGTTGTTCCATTACCTTGTTCTTATTCTTCTTTACTTTCTTCTTTTTATTATCTATATTATCCTTATACGTCTTCTTATTAATAGTATTCTGAATAATGGTATTGGTACTCCGGTTCACTTTCCGGTTCTTATTTTTAGTGTCAAGGACAGGATTCGAACCTGTAAATTATTAAGTGCTTCATTCTATAGATCAGCTCACCATTACGTTTAGCTTAAGGATTTAATCACTATAGAGAACTGCACAGGTTTTAGCGTCTGCCATTCCGCCACCTTGACATTTTGCGTTCTATTGAAAAAGGAAGTTAGTGCGCCTATACCTGATGTCTTTAACTACTCATAAGTTTCTTTGTAATAATCTACTGCACTTCCGTTGCACCCTTGATTAAACTCCCCTTGATAGTAGGCTTCTATCTTCTGTTGCTTATCTATTTCTTTTGCTTGTACAGTAAGTTTATCTAACATTGACCATTCCACCTCGCAGTACGACGGGTTTCCGTAGGTTTCTAATTGTTTTTTCAACCAATCAATCGATGTTTGTTGTTTATTCCCCATAAGTTTCTTTGTAGTATTGTTCTGCGGTTCTTCTTGGCTCAATGTTAATGTGATATTCATATTCATCATCAGCACCATTTTTAAACGCTTCAATTTTCTGCTGCTTGTCCATTTCTTTAGCATCTTTATACGCTTGCAGCATATCATTACCGATAAAGTACTGCATCCTTTCAAGTTCACTAAAGAACCACTCTACTGCCGTTTGTTTTTTATTGCTCATATCCTTTAATTTTATTAAATCTCTCATCGATGCATTGTCTTTGATACTCAAGATGCAATACTTCTGAATGTTGTTTGATTAATAGGTACGCATTATCTAATAATTCTTTTTCTTGTTCTGTTCTCACTCCTGTGTTCATGATGCATAGTGCATCAATAAGTGAGAGTTGTTGTTTATTGCTCATAAGTTTCTTTATAGTATTGTTCAGCACTTCTGTTGCACCCTTGATTGAACTCTCCTTGATTATAGGCATCTATCTTCTGCGATTCCCAAGGTGCTTTTACGTAATGTTCAACACAATCCTTTAATTCACTTCTACCCCATTCACCTTTGTATGGAAACCAAAGCCTATTTATAGCATCCCATAAATCGTTTCCAGTTTCCCACTCACCAAAACACATTATAGTTGTACTACCATCTTCATCGTAAAAAGTTGTATAATCACTACTATGGTTATGGTGGCAATAAAGTGTTTTGGTTTCTGTACTTGCATAAGCACCTTCTACACTATATGTTGTTTTTACTTTTGTGTGGCTCATAAATTTTTCGTTTTAATACCGCCCAGCATATAACAAGCGGTATAGTTAATAAAGGCTGAATTAAGTTTATTTCTTCGATTTGTCGGTAGTAGTCAGCCTTTACTAAACCATACCGCCAACCGTTATGGAACAGATTGCTATAACTTTTTTCCACATTTTTTGCATATTCTAAAACCATTCTCATAAGTGATTTACCAATTACATCCCAATTACTCTTGAAAAATTCTTCACCTTCTGGTGAATTGTTCCAAAACATAAAACCATCAGTCTTTTCAATCTCTTTCATTCTATTAACAGATTTTTCAACAGTAATTTCATCGGTTCGTAATTCCAAACAAACATCTTTACCAATTTGAATAACTCCGTTACTATCTTTATAGGTATATCCAATCCTACCCACTGGTAAACCACAAAAAACTAAGTTCTTAAAATAAATTTCTCTTGTTGTCATAATATTTTTTTCAAAGGTATAAAAATTAATTTACATACACATAACAAAGTGTAAAAAACGTTATAAGCCATTTTGTGACCTAACCTTACGACCAAGTTTTCTATGAATAAAAATACCTAATCTTTCAGGACAAGGAATAGCGATTACACCACGTAAATATGGAAGTAAAAAAGTAATTCCAATTCCCCAATGTGTATCAATATTGAATGACAACTCAAATTGAAAAGTGTCTAACGACCAAAATGTAAAAAATAACCAACGGAAAGTAAATCCGCTTGTATTGTGTTCATTTGCTTTTTTAATAGTAATTACAGGTACTAATGGAAATATATTCCTATTGTACCATTTCTCTTTTAGGTAATACCCTGATGCTGTTTGTGACATTGTTTTTAAATTAAATTGCTATACCAAACCACTAAAAAACGGCTTATAACAGTGGTTTGGCAAAATACCGCCACAAGCCTTTGTACTATAATTTAACATTCTGCAAGGCGGTACTTCGCCAAGCCGCATCACGTTAGTTGCAATTTGCCCAATCACACACAAACGAACTCGGTATTCTAATAAATATTTCGGTTTCGGTAAGTTTTGCACACTTAAACCTTTGAATGGTGCTTGATATTGCCACCCACATAAAAACTGCAACTAACATCGCATATACGACAATAGCGGCATTCTCTTTAAATCTAAACTTTTTCATTCTATTTTATTTTTGTTGTTAATTAAACTTTTGCCTTTCAATCCGCTACTGCGTATATGCGTAGCCGTTAGCAGAAATAATTTTATCCTGCCTACGCTCTCCGAACATTATCCCAATTTTCAAGGAATGATACTATCGAACCATATTCACACCATCCGCCACCATTGGTATCTTCAATTTGAATATACTGGTCGGTTTTGTGGTGAATTATCAATGTGTATTCGCTGTTTGTTTTGTAACCACAAGAGTTATCTAAACCCTTGAAAATTGCTTTTACTTTTACTGTTCTCATTTTGATTTTATTTTAGATTTGTGAAAGCCCAGCCACTAACAGCGGTTTGGCGGCATTAAAACGACCACCAAGCCGCATCACGTTATAAGCCATTTTAGGAGAACGCCAACTTAACAAGTCTATCCTCTTGACTTTGGTATTCTTCTTTCTCTTCAATTTTAGCAATCCAACGAGAAACATAGCCACCGTCAGTCCAACTTCCACAATCAGTTTCAAAATGAATATCTGTATGGTCATTGTATCTGTATTCTCCACCTTTGTAACCATAGAACGTTTCCGTATAAGCAAGTTCTATGTTTGCTAAAATTTCTTCTTTTGTCATTGGTTGTTCAAGCATTTTAAATGCTACCTCTGCATATACACCTCTCCAAGAAAAAGGTTGAGAAATACCAAAGTCAAATTTTGTTCCGTTAGGGAAACTTTCAATGTGTTGTTTAAAATCTTTAAGTTCCATTGTTTTTAAATGTTTCATCGTTTAAATATTTTTATTTCTTATTTCCTTATTACTCCGTAAATATACGAACAAGGGATTGGGGAACCAACCAAAGTCGCATTTATTTTTAGTGTCAAGGACAGGATTCGAACCTGTACGATTAGAGTTTTTGCACTTGTTAGTACTATCTTTTAAGCTATCAGCGATATCACCTACACACCTATCTAATCTATAAAACCTACTAGCGTCTACCACGTCAGGGGACACCCCTAACCTTCCGCCACCTTGACATTTTGCGTTCTATTGAAAAAGGAAGTTAGTGCGCCTATACCTTTTACCTTTAACTACTCATAGGTTTCTTTATAGTATTGTTCTGCATCTTTATAAGAACCCCAGTCTGAGCAGCCATAATTAACAGAATCAATTTTCTGCTGCTTGTCAATTTCTTTGGCTTGGTCAAATATTCCTTCAAATAATACTTCTTGTTCATACGTTAACCCTATATTTATTCGTTCTCGTAACCATTCTACTGCCGTTTGTTTTTTATTGCTCATCTTCTATCCGTTGTATTGCTGTTTTTAAGCCTTGTTTAAATCCTCTGTTAAAATAGTCTGCGTTTGCTTTGACTTGCATTGCTTTTGCTTGGTTAAATATATCTTTCATACTTAAATTAGGTTTTAGCATTTCACTTTCTAACCATTCAACTGCCGTTTGTTTTTTATTGCTCATAAGTTTCTATTTCTTGTTTAACTTCTTGCCAATAGTCATATAAATCATTTGTGTCCATAAATCCAACGTTTAATATTTCATCAACTGCAATCAATGCACATTGTTGAGCATTCCATAGTTGAATTTCATCGGAGTAAACAAATCCATCTTCAGTTGTTGCTTCGTTTGACGCAAAAACAAAACACATTTCTATTAACTCTTCTGCTTTTTCTTTTGGTGTCATAAATCTATCTGTTCATTAAGTGCCATTATAGCTTCATCAATAGAGCCTTGTTGCTATCCTGCGCACAACATCAAGCTGCTGAAAGTTTTTAAGACTTGTGTTCCTTCGAAAGTTTCCGATTGTGTTTCAATGGAGTAGGTGTCTCCGTAATGTGTAAGTGTTATTGTCATTTGTTTAGTATTTGTTGTGTTAATTTTAAATCGTTTTGGTTCTCAGGATGTTCAGCAAAACAATGTTCCCAATATTCTTGAACTGCTCGCTTGATAAATTCCACTTCTTCAATTGTGTATGTTTTATCAAAGCCTCTGCTTTCTCCATTTGAACTTTTGAAGGTTAGTTCTTTGCCTTGTGAATCGTAGGTATATTCACAACAAGTTCCTTTTGAATTTTTATAGGTTAATAAATTACCATTTGAATCGTATGTATATTCACAACTATATCCATTTGAATGTTTGTAGGTTAATACCTTACCTTGTGAATCTCTTGTATATTTATACCAAGTTCCATCTGAATTTTTATAGGTTAATAAATTACCATTAGAATCTCTGGTGTATTCACAACTATATCCATTTGAATCTTTGTAATACTTATAAACTTTGATACCATTCTCATTGAATAGTTCTAAATTCTCTTCTGTTCCTTGTATGTTTTTCATTGTTTCTTTTTAAATTGTTCAAACCATTCTTGCTCTTGAATTTCATCACTAAAAGATAAATATTCTTTAAATTCTTTAAGAATTATCAACACCTCTTCAGGTGTGTAGGTTTTATCAAAGCCTCTGCTTACTCCTTTTGAATTTTTATAGGTTAGTTCCTTACCTTGTGAATCTCTTGTATATTCACAAGTAAATCCATTTGAATCTTTGAAGGTTAATACCTTACCATTTGAATCGTACGTGCGTTCATACCAAGTTCCATATGAATCTTTGAAGGTTAATTCCTTACCATTTGAATCGTAGGTGTATTCATACCAATATCCATTTGAATTTTTATAGCTTAACTCATTACCGTTTGAATCTCTTGTGTATTCATAGCTATATCCAAATGGATGTTTAAAATACTCATAAACTTGTTTACCATTATCATTGAATAGCTCTAAGTTCTCTTCTGTTCCTTGTATGTTTTTCATTGTTATTTTTTTATCTTAAAGTTGCCTAATTTGGATACTAACTCCTCCATAGTGTACTCAGGTATATCAAAGCCTCTGCTTACTCCTTTTGAATTTTTAAAGGTTAGTTCATTGCCATTTGAATCTCTTGTATATTCATACCAAGTTCCTTTTGAATTTTTATAGATTAACTCGTTACCCTTTAAATCGTAGGTGTATTCGTAACTAAATCCATTTGAATCTTTGAAGGTTAGTTCCTTACCGTTTGAATCGTATGTACATTCATAACTAAATCCATTTGAATTTTTGAAGGTTAATACCTTACCTTGTGAATCGTAAGTACATTCTTCACTATATTCATAAGCTTTAAAATACTCATAAACTCTTATGCCATTCTCATTGAATAGCTCCAAATTCTCTTTTGTTCCTAATATGTTTTTCATTATTATTTCTTTTTAAATTGTTCAAACCATTGTTCTAAATCTACTGTCACTAATGCTGATTGCAAGGCTTCTGAAATAATTAATTTAACTTCTTCCTCACTATACATTCTTTCTTGTTGCCATTCAGTACCTTCTTTAAAGTTTTGAATTTGTAATAGTTTACTATCTATCCATTGCTGTGTAGGAACTGGTATCATAGCTGTCTTCCTATTGTAATTAGCTTCGGCAGCTTCTTCAAGTGTTTCTTGTTTAGTTTCTTCTTTTGTCAGTTTAATTGCACAAGGTTCACATTGAACTGCTCTTTTATCTCCTGTAAATTCTATTTTACAAGTTACACAAGTACACCCATAATGACCCGGAGCATACCCACCAATTGGATATTTTTGTTTAGTTTTTTCTTTTGGAATGATAGTTTTGTGTCTTACTTTTGTATCAACTTCCCATTCAGATGGTAATAAAACCTCTTTCCATACTCCGTTGTTAGATAAGTATTCTTTCTCAACCTCAACCTCCTCACAACTTGGATTCTTAACAAACCATTCTAAGAACTCATCATCAATAGCTTGTACACCATCTTTGATTAAATCTTGGTCTGTTGTTAGAATGATTTGTCTTGGTTTATTGTTACTTATTAAAGCCATTGTGTTTTGCCATAACCAAACCCTACCATTATTATAAACCCAAATATTATTTTCAAATCCAGTAATTTCTTCATCAGATGTGATGTAGATGTGTTTTGCAATATTGGTTGGATGTTGAGAAGGAAATTCATCTAATTCTAATCTTCTTCTTAGATTATTAATCCATAACCTACTTGGTTTGTCTGTTGGAATTACGTGTATATTTTTCATATTATTTTTTTATTTTAAAGTTTCCAATTTTGGATACTAACTCTTCCATAGTGTACTCAGGTATATCAAAGCCTCTGCTTTCTCCATTTGAATCTTTGTATGTTAATTCATTGCCATTTGAATCTCTTGTATATTCACAACTAAATCCATCTGAATTTTTGGAGGTTAATATCTTACCATTTGAATCTCTTGTAAATTCATAACTATATCCATCTGAATTTTTATAGGTTAATACCTTACCATTTGAATCTCTTGTATATTCACAACTAAATCCATTTGAATTTTTAAAATACTCATAAACTCTTACACCCTCTTGATTGAATAGCTCTAATTTCTCTTCTGTTCCTAATATGTTTTTCATCTTATTTCTTATTACTCCGTAAATATACGAACAGTATCTTGGGGAGCCAACAAAAATCTTATTTGTTTTTGTTAAACTCTTTCCAATTATTATAAGTCAAACCCCATTGTAGACTGAACCATTGCATTTCCTTCTCTGCTTGCTTAGCATACTTGTTTAAGTTTTTCATGAGGTATTTTTTACCCCATTTTTTAAACTCCTCACCTTGCTCAACCGTCATTGTGTACTTTTGAAACCAATTATCTACACCTACCACATCCTGATACGTAACATCATGACCAGCAATGATAAACATTTGATTGATTAAATCAATAACTGCCTTATCTTGCTTTTCCTCTCGACTTAATCGTTTACGTTTAACTTGCATAATTCGTAATTGCTATTTTCTGTCTTAAATATAATATAATTCTCTCGCTCTTCCACAATCTCTGTAATGGGGGTACATTGCCAAGTAAAGAATTGATTGAATGGAGACATAAGTAAACTCCTACCAATGGCAGGTTCATCATGTTTAGATTTAAAACGACCTTCATCGTTAAACTCAATCCACATTATCCTAGCTGATTCTTTTAGTAGATTATCTCGTTCACGAACCAATCTATATTTAGGTTCTTCTGTGTCTAAGTTTAATTCTAATTTCAACTCACCATCTAAACCTAATGTTACTGGTATTTTAGTTTGTTTTATCTTGCTCATATAATTTCAAATACATTTCCATTACTGCTTAATTTACCGAACTTACCATCAGTAACCACAGAACCATTTGAGAATATTGTATCTAGCTCTGGTATTGTTCTAGTACCAGCATTGATAATATCATTGTAATTATGGATATGGCCAAACATCACAAATCCAGGATTTACTTCTATAACTCTATTCAATAATGATTTATCCCCACAATGCTCCATACTACCAACTCTATCATAAGATAGATCTAACATACCTTTTGGAGGTCCGTGAACAACAATAATATCAACATCTTCATCTATAACATTTCTCCACATTCGTTCTAGTTTATTTCTATCCTTATTGAACGACCATCCATATCCAAAAGTTGGGGTGTAGGGTGAACCAAAGATCTTTAAACCCTCTATTTGGATAGTTTCATTTTCAAGATAGTGAATACCATGATCTTTAAAATCTGATTTAGTGACAAACCTTTTCTCAATACTAGTATCATGATTACCGGCTACAAATATTTTATGCTGTATAGGTAAATTAGCAAACCAATCAATAAATGCTCTAACTTCAGGTTCATTACTATAAGGGTCTCTTGGATTGCTACAATCACCACTAAAAATAACCATAGCAACACCTTCAGGTATTTCTAGTAAGTCATGGAAGGTGTGTGTATCGCTTATATGCCAGATTTTCATTTTTTTATTTTAAAGTTACCTAATTTATTAACTAACTCCTCCATTGTGTACTCGGGTATATCAAAGCCTCTTGTTTCACCATTTGAATCTTTGAATGTTAATTCATTACCTTGTGAATCCCTTGTGTATTCATAACTATATCCATCTGAATTTTTGTAGTTTAATATATTACCTTTTGAATCGTAAGTGTATTCATAACTATATCCATCTGAATTTTTGAAGGTTAGTACTTTACCATTTGAATCTCTTGTATATTCACAACTAAATCCATCTGAATTTTTATAGGTTAGTACATTACCATTTAAATCGTATGTGTAGTCATAACTTACTCCAGATAAATGTTTAAAATACTCATAAACTTTTATACCCTCTTTAGTAAATAATTCTAATTTCTCTTCTGTTCCTTGTATGTTTTTCATATTATTTTTTTATTTTAAAATTACCTAATTTATTAACTAATTCTTCCATAGTGTACTCAGGTATATCAAAGCCTCTGCTTACACCATCTGAATTTTTGAAGGTTAATTCATTGCCATTTAAATCGTATGTAGCTTCATAACTAAATCCATCTGAATTTTTATAGGTTAATACCTTACCATTTGAATCTCTTGTAAATTCATAACTATATCCATCTGAATTTTTATAGGTTAATACCTTACCATTTGAATCTCTTGCAAATTCATAACTATATCCATATGAATCTTTGTAATACTCATAAACTCTAATACCATTCTTATTGAATAGGTTTAATTTGTCTTCTGTTCCTAATATGTTTTTCATTTTTTAATTTTATTATTTCTTAGTATTCGAATTAAAGTAGTTAAATCAGCAATTTCCCCAAAAGTACAGGTTTCTGAATCGAATACAGATATTGTCCATCCATGTTTTTCAATTTCATCACTTGCGTTAGATATTAAACAAATATCCCCGATATCGAGTGTATAATAATACCAACCCTTAGCAGCACCTGAGTTCTTAGCTGTCTCACGTTGAATCTTAAATTTTAATTTAATAAGTTCTTGTTCTGTTATTCCTGTTGTGTTCATATTTTATTATACCGTAAATATACGAAAAGGAATTGGATAAACCAACTCCTTTTTCATATACCTTTTAATACTGTTTAATTACTTAATACCTAACATTGTACTTGATTTATCACCTAACATTGTTGTTGGTAATTTACCATTCCATTTATTAATCCATTCTAATTGTAATAGTAAAGGTGTTAATGTTACTTGTTTCATTCTATTTGCTTCTGCTTCTGCCTTTGCTGCTGTAAGCATTGCCTCGGCATTACCATTTGCTGTTGCTACTTTAATTTTAGCTCGTGCTTCAGCAGTTTTAACTTCATTTTCTGCTCTCAATGCTGCTTGTACTGCATTATTCTTAGCTTCAATAGATTTCTTAAATGTATTAGGGTAAATTAAATTTGATGTAAATTGATTAATAACAAATCCTTCCTTTAATAATTGGCCATCTAGTAATCTACGTACTTCTATTTCAAATACAGCTCTGTTAGAGATCAATTCATCAGCTGTGTATTTATTAGTTGCTAAACGAAATGCATCATATACTGCAGTCTTTAAGAAACCTTCTTCAATATCCTCTAATGGTCTACGGTATTTAGCGAATATTGCAGGAACCTTATCACGTTGAACTGAATAGTTCATGATTGGGGATACTGAGAATTCACTTCCGTCTTTTGAATTTACAATAAATGAATTATCTTCATCTTCAGTTTTCTTATATTCTTTATGTTGAATAAAAGTTGGAAACTCGTAGATTTTTGTTGTGAATGTATTATAAAACACCCACCCTGTACACTCTGCTACATCTCCAACACCCTTGTTAGATCCGAACATGTTTACTTTTACTCCTACATGCCCTGCATCAATACGCTCACATGAATTGAATAATGTTACTAATAGGATAAGACCTATAACTCCTGCGCTAATTCCTTTAATCATTTGTTTAATTTTTAATTGTTGTTGGTTGTAAAATTTTATTTGTAATTCGTCTAATTCTTCTGTGGTCCTACGATCACCATTCTCATTCCATTGGTTGTCAAACCTGTTAAATTTATTTATCATCTTTTGTTATTTTTTTAAATATTATATACCCAATTGTACAAATGCAAAGGAGGTTTAAGAATAGTCCCGTATAGAATGCTATATCGTTTGGATAATTCATTAAAAAATTTCCTAGTTCGATTAAATTTAATACTGCTACCGCTCCTATAAACCATAGGAAGTAGTTAAGGAAAAGTTCGTAAAATTCTTTTAGTTTTTCTTTCATTTTTTATTATACCTAAAGATACGAAAAAAAGCCTGCAGAAGCAAGCTTTTTCTTTTTAGTCTTTCCAGGTAAGGAGCATCTTATCCGGGCCGTGGTCTAGCATATCGAAAGGATCATCCCATATCATTTTAACGGCCGGTGGAGTTAATTCTCCATTCGGGGCTACTATCACTAAGGGGAGCTCTCTTTTCTCTTCGCTGATGCGGTTCAGTTGGGCGATGAAATCGTTTATTGTCATTATCGTACGTAGTTGTTATGTAGTTCTATAGTATCACTCCAATCTATTTTTGAGGAGGTGTCGAAGAAGTTTACTGTATCTCCTATCTCGTACCTCCTTGATGTAAAGATAGTAATGCTATAACTCTTCGAATCCTGAATATAGCCAGCCTCATAAGAGTAGCTGGTATTACCTTTGCTGCCCATCACTACCTCGCAGCATATTATTATTAATAGCTTTAACATTCCTTCTTAAATTTGTGCTATTAACATTATGGAGTTAATCTGCTCTCTGCTCTGCCATCCTATAACATCATCATTACAGCCAGGAATAACCAGCCCTGTTATCCACTCACGATCCTCATCTAATAATGCTACTTCAAATGAGCTGTACTCCTCAGGTGATGCTAAATCCTCTCTCGGTGTTGAATAAGATCCTCTACTAGCTATAACTGACACTATGATCCCGTTGTCAAGTGTTAAGGAAGCTCCTACTCCTCCAAACTCCCTTGGCTTAAATTCTAAATCTTTAAATACTTTCATTATTTTACTTCTTGGTTGTTAAACATTCTTAATAACTCTAAAGAGCTCATTTGTGAAGCTACTGCATCAAACTTCTTATGAACATACTCTTGGTCTATTTCATACCCTACTCTAAATGAAACCCAAGAACCAATTTTGAATCCAACTAGTACTATTGGAAAAGAAGTATAGTTGCTTCTATTTCTATCATAATCAGTTCCAACACTAACCTCCGCATTTGGAAATAATGTTCTGTACTTATCAACTGTATAATCTAAGATCCCTTTCTGCTTATTAGCAGCAATAAAGTCATACTCTGCTCTACTATTAAAGGTCTTTAATTTAGCGTAAAGCGTAGCTGGGTTATACGATCTATACTGGTCAGTTATACTTGAACATTCTAATCTATTGATATCTCTTGAAACTGGTGAGTGTCTCTCCACTATCTTATTACTGGAGTCATCGTATACTTGAGAAATAAGCTTACATCCTCCGCTGTTCTGAGTATAGGTTATCTCAACTGTAACTTCATCATCTCCGTATCCGAAAGTCCTCTCTCCAGTAATTGTCTCTACCTTGAAATTATTTACATAATCGATTCCTCTTTGAAACCCTCCCTGTATAAGCAACTCCTCTATCCTAGCTTGTGATTCACTATTTGAAAGAGCGGTTGCTTTGCTATTCTTTACAAAGCGATCAACTCTATCTTGTTGCTCTACAGTTAACATTCCAAAATCTAATTCTAATTGTTTTACTTGGTTCATCATAACTTTTATTTCTTATTATCTTATACCTAAAGATACGAACTATCTCCGTACCAGGCAAGCCTTTTTTTATTTTTTTCTTCCTACGTACCCCGCTACTATAAGGACCCATACCAGAGGCCAGGCACCGATCATCTTAAAACGATCTCCGTTGCTAAAAGCATCTCCTTTTCCGAAGATACGATCTAATGCGTCCATGATGAAGGAAAAGACTGTTCCTATTACGAAATATATTAATACGTTACTCATTATCTGATAGGTGTTTTATTATTGGATCTGTTAAGAAGTCTACCCACATCTCTACTGAGGTTGTATGTAGCACTTCATAGACTTTATCAAGTGGTAAATTCATTATCTCTACTAGTTTCTCTTTCAAGATAGGTCCTTCATCTACTCCCTCTGTTACTCTATGGATAACACAGCCAGACACACTTAGACCCAAGCGATAAGCCTTCTCTTGAGGGTCCTTTCCTTTAAGTATTCCATCCTGTAGAGATAATGCCCCTGGATGTCCATTAAACATATTAGGGTGCTTCTGTAGAACCTCTGCTGGTATTATTCTAAGCCATCCATGTAATGTAATTAAGGCTGACTCTTCTCCGAATGCTTCTAAGTAGTCCTCTACTGAAGGAGTTCCTTTTAGGTATGTAATTTCTCTTGTCGCCAATGCTGGATGTAGAGTACCTATACTCTCAGGCTTCCTGTTAGTTATAAGCCTATCAGGCCACTTACCTAACCTTTCTGCTATCTGTGCTATTTCGGATCCTGTCTGCGAAAAACAACATATCCATTTTATATCTTTCATACTGATTTTTAATTGTAGTAATATAAGTAATTGTTAGGAGCCTATCAACTCCTTTGAAAATAAGAGAAAGGGTAGAAGATTATCTACCCTGTCCTCTGTATGCTTTAGAGTAATGCTTTCCAGTTTTATGTACCGAGTTTTTACTCTTTGCGTGTACCCCTGGTCGTTTTCTCTTCCCTGCTGATTGGAAAGTAGAAACTGTTTGTTGCTTTGCCATTGGTAATACATATCTCGGTAGAAGAGTAAACACTTAAAGGCCTCACATTTCTGTAAGGCCCTTCAGCGTATTCTTTATGCGTAAGCGTTTGCTAGTGCAAAGAGTTCTTTGTTCACCTGCAGGTCTCTTGAAAAGGATTGAACTCTTCGAGCTGTCTTATTACGACCAGTCTCTGTCTTATAGTCAAACCCTCCTTGGATCATATTCTCCTGAAGGATGTTATACACAGCCCATAGACTATTACCAGCGTCTGCTTGTCTTGTTGGCTGTAGTACTTTAGAAGGCTCTACTACCGCTCCTTCTTTTCCGAATCTAATCCCTAGAGCTCCTAAAGCGAATTCGATCTTCTGCTCTTCCGTTAACTCTACCTGTCTAAATCTGTTCAGTACTTCTACTGTTGCAGGTAGCTCATTAACCATTCTAGTAAGAGTCTCTGAAAGCTCTTCGAAAGAGTATCCTCTATGTCTAATAGTAAGTGATCCGAAATTCTCAGTAGATACTACTAGACCGTTACTACAGGCCATTCTAAAGAGCCCGGCATTAAATTTAAAAGCTCCCATTCCGTTGTGAGAGTTAGTGATAAGGATCTGAGGATAAACAGTCTCTCCATCTTCAGTTCTCATTACGATCTCTTCGTTTCTGAAGACTACCATATGCTTTGCGAACTTGTTTCTTTCTTGATCTTTCCCAAACTGTTGATCTACGGCAGTTACATTCCATCCTAACTTCTCCATATCCGAGATAAGAACCGTTGTAGGTACGTGAACATAACGTTCAGATACTCTAGGGTGACTGTTCTGCTCTACTACTGCAGGAGCTTGAGTTGCGATTTGAGCTAATGTAAGCGGGGTGTTGTTTTGTAAATTTAGCATAACTTTTATTTTTATATTTCTTATTATCTTATACCTAAAGATACGGACTAATTCCGTACCAGGCAAGCTTTTTTTTCAATTTGTAGTCAGGACAGGTCTCGAACCTATACTCTTCTGTACCAAAAACAGACGTGTTGCCAATTACACCACCTGACTAAATTATTAATATAAAAGTAATAAGCTAAGGATTTTCACCTCCGAAGTCTCTTTATTAGATTGTTCCTTATCTAGCGAGTGCAATCGCGTATTACGACACTTATTACTTCTGTAGTCAGGACAGGATTCGAACCTGTATTTGTATATGTTTGTGACCTCGACTGCCGTTGTATCCTCAAACTAAATCACCTGCCGATGTGCGTCTACCATTCCGCCACCTGACTATATTAAATGGGTAACCTCAACCAGTTTATGGTTATGCGTTATGACAATCATCTCGTGAATGTCATAGATAGACCCCATATGCTATCTATTAGTTATTACCATTTGTAGTCAGGACAGGATTCGAACCTGTATTGTTGTTACATCACTCACATTCATTAGTGAGTAGCGTCTACCATTCCGCCACCTGGCTATATTCTAATTCTATGCTCTCCGCCCTAACACGGCTATGAATTAGTAACAGTCCCTTTTTGTAGTCAGGACAGGATTCGAACCTGTATAGATTTAAAGATATAATCTCCCATCACTCGTGTTTGTAATGTGTCCTCCAGTTTCCCCTATTCAACACTCTTTTAGGTACTGACCAGCGCGTATACCAATTCCGCCACCTGACTAAATGGTGGAGCGTCACTTATTTCTAAGTTATCCACCTCAGTTACATTATCTCACGATAAGAGGCTTTACTGAGCCCAAGGTAGTCAGGACAGGATTCGAACCTGTATGTTTAATAATTCTACACACCTGACGCTACACCAGGCATATTATTAAACTCACTTGCGTCTACCAATTTCGCCACCTGACTATTTTAATTTTATTACCAACATGTCAATGAACTCTTATTCTTTCTATCTTATACCTAAAGATAAGAACTAATTCTATCTTAAGCAAGCTTTTTTTTCAATTTGTAGTCAGGACAGGATTCGAACCTGTACTCGGTGATACATTTGCAACTGCTCATTCCGATGCCAACTTTTCCTGACTCCGATGTCTTTCCATCAGTATAGATTTAGTATTGACTTACCAATGAACTGGCATTGGTACTTGCCCCAAACCAAGGCTAGGTAGTCAGGACAGGATTCGAACCTGTAACTTTTTCCGACCTAATTTACAACCTTATCTATCGACTCAGTGTCGTTGCGTCTACCAATTTCGCCACCTGACTATTTTATTAAAATGGCAAAGATTATAATACCACTTCTTCAATATAAGGGATTTGTCTGTACCCCTTTGTTTTATATCTAGAAAGCAACCTATTAAAGTGTTTTTTATCTTTACAGATTATAGTGATAGTTCCTCCGCTTTTTTCCATTTTCAATATAAGGTTCATACTTTTTTTATTTTATTTCTTATTATCTTATACCTAAAGATACGGACTAATTCCGTACCAGGCAAGCTTTTTTTTCAATTTGTAGTCAGGACAGGATTCGAACCTGTATGTTTACTCGTTTAGGCAATCAGACGAATCACTCTGAACCACTTAACTTTCAACGGTCTGCGTCTACCATTCCGCCACCTGACTATTTTAATTTTATTACCAACATGTCAATGAACCTAACCCTTTTACGTCGTAAATATACGACCGCTCCCTCGGGGAACCAACATTGTGTTTTTGTGGAGTGAAGGGATTTGAACCCTTTGTCTGTACCTGTACGACTTTAACCAAACCACTCCTGGACCTGCAGACCCGTTATAACTTATGCATCAACCTCAATGCTTCAACCCTTTGGCTATTACGGGTGTGGACTCGAACCACATTTTTCAGTTACCTATGCTTTTTCAAACTTGGTTTTAGTTGCTTTCCTTGCGCAAGTTCCATAACTAATTTCCAGTATCGCCACGTGGAGGCGTTTGATGGATACCGCTGAGCTTCGTTATTCTTCTTTCGAATATTCTTTCATACTTTACTTTAGCCTTATCTCGAGTTGACTATTTCTAGCTTCTTATACAATTTATTTCTTTTCGTTATCCCCTACTGCCCGCTTGGATACGTTTACGAAAGCTTCCCGGTTTGTTCAATTCTGTTACGAACCCCAAACGAATATATGGGTTAAGAACCAATGCTTGTATCCGGTAATCAATACGGTGATGTTGTGATAGGAATCGAACCTACTTACGGCAACTCCTGTTACGGACCCGCTCTGCCAATGAGCTACACAACAAACTTGCAACTTTGTCTTTCTATGTTTCGGGGTTGCCACCTTCTGTAGTCAGGACAGGATTCGAACCTGTAATGTAATATGGAGCTTAATTCAGCATACTTACCTTTCGTCTTACAACTATTCAATAATGCGTCTACCATTCCGCCACCTGACTATTTGCTGACTAATAAGGATTCGAACCTTAAACCTGAGCTCCAATTACGGCCTCCGTGCACCTTTACACCATAATCAATCGATGACTTGCAAATCATCAGTCTTAAGGTAATTAATCTTAAGATTTGTAGCGGGGGCAGGATTCGAACCTGCGACCTTCGGGTTATGAGCCCGCTGAGCTACCACTGCTCTACCCCGCAATATAGAACTACCCATAGGACTCGAACCTATAACCCTTCGGCGATTGCCGATGTGCAAACCAATTTACACCATAAGTAGCTATTCAAGAAGACAGCCAGAAATTAGTGACGTCAAATCTCTTTAAGCTATGTGAACTATCTTCTTGTTGGGATCAGTTAATTACTCCGATCTTTGTAATTATGATTGGATTCGAACCAATTCCAGCTTTACAATAAAGAGTATATTTCAACTCAACCTTTGTGAGGTGCCGCCAACCAATGGCCTCATAATCATTTTTAGTCTTTTCCTTACCTCTTAATAATTACACTGCCAACCGGATGTTACTGTCCGGTGCTTACCAATCATACTGGGGCAATTATTACATTGAGCAGATACTCAGAATCGAACTGAGATCTCCAGATTGGAAGTCTGGAGTAATAACCGTTATACGATATCTGCTTATTTTTAATATCGAGAATTGTAATGTACTATTTCTATTAATGGCAGACTCACCTACATTCGGATTTTTAAAACTCCTCTCTATTAAATTATTACCAATACGTCAAAGAACTCTTATTCTTTCTATCTTATACTTAAAGATAAGAACTAATTCTATCTTAAGCAAGCTTTATTTTAATTATCTTCTAGATAGCTTATAACTGTCTTAACAGTTCCCTGCAGGTATCCTACTATTTGTGCATGTGGCTTGCCGTCTTTCCACATTTGCTCTGATTCGTCTAGGAAGATTTGTAGGGATTTTGCTAATGCTGTTGATTCGTTTTTATTCATAACTCTTATTCTTTTTATCTATACCTAAAGATACGAAAAAAGGCCTGCCGAAGCAAGCCTTTTCTTTTTTATTTTTAAATCTTCTGCTAGTATTGGTTAGCTAGGTCCCCTACTATTTCTGGGTATTCTGAAGTTAAATAATCTAGTTCTTCATCTGATAGTTCATCACCATCTTGATAGTTGCCGGATGCGAAGTAAGCGTCTACAAAGTCCGGACGATCTTGCAGATCAACTCCGTCAACATCAAGAGAATTTATATCTACTGCTCTGCCGTTTATGTGTACTGTGCTAGAGTCAGCATGTAGTTCTTCCTCTGCCATTCCCCTTAACTCTCTAGACTCTCCTACCGCTCTACTAACCTCATCCTCATACTCAGCAGGATTGTTGACTAGCTGATTAGCCATCTGGTCGTCCATCCCTACTTGACGAAGGATGTACTCCATTGTCTCACCGTCAACATCCATATCCTTGAGCATCTGAATGATTTGCTCGGTGCGTGAGTCTTCCATCGGCGATCCTGCTTCTGGGATGACTTCCTCAACTTCCTCTACAGGTCGTCCGTCTATGTAAGGTACGCTGTCATCGTCTTGGTCATCGTCCATTTCTTTTTCGTACTCTTTAGACTCTAGTAAAAGGTTATTCTTTAGGTACTTTCTTAAATCAAAATCGTTCATTGGTTTGTATTATATGTTATAAATATAGTGAATTCTAATATAAAGTACTACTTAATCCAAAAGAAACTCTTTAGGTATTCTAATACTATGCTAAAGTAGTTCTCAACTACTAAGAAAGATAGTACAGTAGGGTGGCTATGCTCTCCACAAAGCCCTAATGTATGCTTTATAATTTCTATCATAAGTTACCTTCTAATATTTCATTAACCTGTGCACTCGTTTGATCGACTAACTTTGCTAGATTGCCGGTATTGATGTCTACTACTGTTACTTGGTACTTACATCCTACTGTGAAAAGTTCATCATCGAAAGCAGATACTGTTACTAACATCCCGCTGTCTAATAGTTCAGTTGCTTGTGCCACTCCCCCGCTTGTTTTAAATTTTATATCTTTTATCATTTTATTTCTAATGCTGTACTGTTCTCAAGCCTCTCTTAATTTGAATGTTTAATGGGTGCTTTTTATTAAATTCAATTAGCTGATGCTTATAGTCTGGGCTGACTAGTAAGCGATCTATCACATCTTGGATGATCTCTTTTCTCTCGTACAATGTTTCTAAACTTGACATTCTCTTCTTTCTTATTATACCTAAAGATATGAAAACCTCCATCTAAAAGCAAGAGTTATTTTAAAAAAGAAAAGCCTACCGAAGTAGGCTCTCTTAAGGGTGCTACAGTAACTACTCCGCAATAGCAGAGTCATCTACTATAGAGTCGGTAAACATTGTTGTATCCCCACAGCAATCAATAGCAGCGCTATCAACTAAGGTGCTTTCAACCGGTTCTGATGTGTTTGTGCAGGAAGCTAAACTTGCTGCTAGTACTAATACGTAAAATACTTTTTTCATTTGTTTAATTTATTATTTGGTTTGTTTATATATACTTTTTAATTTGCTCTACCCTTTGCTTAGGCGAACCAGTAACGGTTAGATATTCTATGTTATTATACTCTAACTCCTTTACAAATTCCTTATCGATAGATTCTCTCCACTCTTCGTTAATACTCCTTACTCCGTCCTCTACGGATTTAAACTCTATAGGGAAGTAGATAAACTTTGTATAACAGTGTCTAACCCTATCCCATGTTCCTTCTATATAGTCTATCGTAGCTTTATCGATACCATCTAAGAACCTGGAATACACTACTAGATCTAGGTATCCTCTATCGAGTACTAGGTTACTATCCTGAAGTAATGCTTCTAAGTGGAAGCTTGAAATAGCCAATTGAGTAGCATTAGTTCCTTCTTCATTTATAGGAAATCCATAACTCCGTACTGTTCGAGTACTTTCTGAGATAAATTTATAATACTTTAACTCTAACTTAAGTAACTCCGCCACAGTCGTCTTCCCCGTACTTGAAGCTCCTACTAATACTACCCTTTGGTTATTCATTGCCATAAATATAATGTCTTAAAAGTTATAAAGCAACTCTTAATCCTGTAATACATCTATGATTCTAGATTGCTCAGCTTTGATTACTGAGAAGTTCGACTCTCCTTCGAAGTTCTTGTATACCTTAGCTTCGGCATCTGTAGCAGATACAGCCTCTAGTAAGTATAACTCTTTAACTTTTTGAGATCGTCCGGAATCACTCTCTATTTCAAAGAGTACGGTAACTTGCCAGTACTTACTCATTACTTAGCCTCTAGTACGGATAGTTTTCGGTACTCGGTTACTAGTTTCTTAACCTCTCCGAGTGCTTTTCTTGCTCTTCCTTTTCCTGCTTTTGTTGGTGCGTTGTGGCCTTCAACAAATTGTTCAAATAGATCCTTGATCTGTTCAAATACTTCCTGTGAATTCATAATTTTTATTTGTTATTAACTGTCTTATTTGACTTACGTCCTTTTCTCTTAGAGCCTTTAACTGCTCCTGCTACATCTTTTACTTGAGATAGCACTTCTTCAGATGCATCTTTTACATCTTGGAGTTCTTGTTTAACTCGTTTTACTCTACGTTTAACTTCTTTTTTAGCAACAGATACTTTTTCTTCTACTTGCTCGTCGATAGTGGTGGTACTCCAAAACCAAGTCCACATTTGTTTTAGGTGTTTTATTATCATAATTTTAAATTAGTTGCTTTTAATGTCTACAGATTGATGCGAGTTCAATATTCTTATAGAACTCTGCTTTAGTTGAGTCTTCATTTAGGAATGCTCCTGTAAGTACTGCAGTCTGCATTGATGCTCCTTGATGTCCTACTCCCCTACATGCTACGCAATTATGTCCTGCATTTATCTGCACTGCTACCCCTAGGTTACCCTCGCATATCTTATCTACTGCATTGTGTATCGCTACTGTAAGCTGCTCTTGTATTGCCCCTCTTCTGCCGAATTGTTCTACTATCCTATTAAGTTTAGATAGCCCTACTACCATGCCGTTTTCAGAGGCTATATATGCTATAGAAACCTTCCCGGTAATCGTTAAGTGGTGGTGACTGCACATTGAAATTACCGGTATATTAGACTCCTGCACTATCCCTGAATAGCCATCGCTAGGAAAAGCTGTTACTCTATCTAGAGGATTATACCTTCCAGCAAACAGATCATTCACATATGCTTTAGCTACCCTCTTAGGAGTATCGGAAGAGTTAGGATCATTCTCCCAATCTACTCCTAAAGCAGTAAGGAAGCTTCCGAAGTGCTTAGCTGCTTGGCTGATTATTTTTTCTTTCTCTTTATCAGTTAATCTAGCTTCTGGGCCATCTTTTAACTGCTTCTCTGCTAGTTGGGTTGAAATCCCGTTAGCGAATCCTGCTTGAACTAATTCAGTTCCTTCTATAAACTTCTTCATTTGATTGTAATATACGACTTATTCTTTTAGGTGGCAACGTTAAATGCCTGCTACTGCAGTTCTTTTTGTTTCTTCTCTCCTCTCACCCGGCCTGTAGACTACGCTATTAGCATCAAAGTCTTTTGGATCGTAGGTAGAATTCTCTCCATGGTAGTAGTAGGGTCCATGGTAATCTACAGTAATCATATTTTCAAAGATCTCTCCTAACTGAGACGGGTCCGGGTAGGATACCCTACGCTTGCCGTTATAAGACCTGAAGTCTCTCTCTGTTGTCCTACACCACCGTCCTGAGGGTATTTGTACCTCGAGTACGTGGCTTGTCTCGTATCCCCAATGTTCTAACTTACCAGTATTTCCTCTTTTCTCTCCCATCTTTTATTTCCTTATTACGCCCGGAATATACGACCGCTATTTTGGGGAACCAACCCTTCTCGTATATACTTTTTATTTCTTTTTAAATTGTTCAAACCATTCTTTAAAACTTCCTTTATCCTCACCAATAAACATCATTCCTGCTTCAAAAGCGCTAAGTAAATCTTCCTCACTATACATTCTTTCAGCTTGCCATTTAGCACCTTCAATAAAATCATTTATTGGATATTCCTTTTCTACTCCCATAGGATATTGCATTTTTACATAGTATTCTGCAGCTTCTTCAAGTGTGTATGTTTTATCAAACCCTCTGCTTACTCCATCTGAATTTTTGTAGGTTAATTCCTTACCTTGTGAATCTCTTGTATATTCACAACTAAATCCATTTGAATTTTTGTAGGTTAGTTCCTTACCGTTTGAATCGTAGGTATATTCAGAATTAACTCCATCTGAATCTTTATAGGTTAATTCCTTACCGTTTGAATCTCTTGTATATTCATAACTAAATCCATTTGAATTTTTGTAGGTTAATACCTTACCTTGTGAATCATAGGCGTATTCAGAATTAAATCCATCTGAATCTTTATAGGTTAATTCCTTACCGTTTGAATCTCTTGTATATTCACAACTAAATCCATCTGAATTTTTATAGGTTAGTTCCTTACCTTGTGAATCGTAGGTATATTCATAGATATATCCATATGAATTTTTAAAATACTCATAAACTTTGATGCCATTCTCATTGAATAGCTCTAATTTGTCTTCTGTTCCTTGTATGTTTTTCATATTATTTCTTACTTTTTTATACCTGCTGCGAATGCTATTGCTCCAAAAAACGATACTGCTGAGAATGCTAATTCATTCTTAAATCCTGCAAAGTGAATATACTCTTGAATTGTTCCTGTCAGTATGCCTAACCCTAATCCTAGGAATGCTACTGAAATTATTACTGCTGTGAAATTGATTTTCTTTATCATGACTCTTATTATCTTATACCTAAAGATACGAAGAAAGACTCACCGAAGCAAGCCTTTTCTTTCATATTCTCTCTTTCTAGTCCGGTAAAAGCCCGGCTTTCTCGACCGCTGTCCACAAACGAGACTTCCACAGATCCACAGAGGTTCCTTCTATCTCCGTAACACCCCTTAAAGTAGCCTCAGCTAATTGGGCGATACAAATATCAAACTTCTCGTCTGCCTTCTCTAGGTTTCCGACCTTTACAAAATCTCTTCCTTCTTTAAACGTTTTTTTAATTGTACTTATCATAATTTTATTTTTAATTAGCTTCTCTTTTTAACTGCTCTTCTAAGGACATGAATACACATGCATTGTAAAGTTCCTTAGGGTAATCTTTAAACATTTCTACTACCTCCTGATCATTAAGTTCATGTAGCATCTCTTTTACTGTCATATTACTTAAAAAGTTCTTTTAATTTATGCTTCTCTACAGTATTCTTAACTACCTTCACGTAGTCTGGATTTTCTGCGTAGCTATTACCGAGGTAGGCATAGTATTCAGCCTCAGTTCTAATACCTCCTAGGTACCTACATTGATAGAAAGCGTAATCATAAATGCTTTCCATCCATGTTTCGTAATAAGCATGGTTGTTCTGCGTACCAGCTGCTGTGTTAATTCTCGATTTAGCTTCTCTCATGCCAAATAAGTTGTGATTCTCTCTAAAGATACGGCTCTTCCAATGCCCTGTTTCAATAATAGATTGAGCCATCACTATATGAGGCTGTTTTATATGCAGCCGCTTAAGCTCAGCTACTAACTTGTCTTGAGAAAATTTCTTCTTCTCAGCTTGAACATTTAATACGATTAGTTCTTTCTCGAAGCTTTCTAGGGAATCAAACTTTAGGTACCGTCCTGCAGCAAAGGAGATCGCTAAAGCTCCTGCAATAATTAATAGTGAGAGCTTAACACCCTTCCAGTTTCTCTTCCATAGTAGTTCGTCTTTATCAAATTTGTATAACATATCTTTCTCTCTTTATAGTACTTAAAGATACGAACAAATAAGTTCTCAGGCAAGGAAAAGGTTTAGAACAAGTCGAACAGTCCTTCGTACGGCATATTATACTGCTTTAAAGACTGTCTTCGATCGTCCTGTTTTAACAGGTCGTCGGCCATTCTCTTAAGCTGCTTTGCTTTCTGTTCTTTAAGCTTCCTTTCCGCTCTTTCTCCTTTAAGCTCTTTCATTTATTTCTGCTAATATAATCCTCTTCTTTCGGAGGTTCTTCCATCAGCCCTAGTTGCCTGAGGACCCCTAACTGGTATTCGTCTAACTCCCATTCGGGTTCCTTCCCTAGTTTATCTTGCGCGGAGTAGTCTTCTATGTGAACTATCTCTCGAGGTGTAAATAGGTTATCAACTGTAAGGAAGTAGCAGTTATAACAAACTAAACTAATATTGTCTAGCTTATAGTTACTCTTGTTGGTATCCGCAAAATGCAAAAGTAAAGGCATTTTATAATCCGTAACTCTTCTTTCTTGCATCTTACATATAGCACACTCTTCAGCTAAGTACCCCTCCGCTATAAGTCTGTGTTTAATTTTCTCAGGCTTAAACGAATGAGGTGTAGCCCTTCCTTCTATAATGTCAAGAAGGCCTATAGTATCGTTCTTCTTTGTAGCGTACAGGAACTTAGGAATACCTACTCCGTATTGATTCTTATGCTGTTCAAATAGATTAGTGTACCCCTCCTCAGTAGCATCGTAGAACTTTGCCCATTTCTTATAGTGAGGGAAAGAGCAGGAAAGGTACCTCGAGGCGGCAAGATTTGACTGCGTCTTACTCATTGCAGTTAGTATCTGCTCTTTTGATAGATCTTTCCTTGCTTTAGCCATTTTCTAATCTAAAGTATTCTTTCTTAATTCATCTTTAAAAAGAGTCTCGTACTCGTCGTGTTCCATTACTACAATATCATTGTAGGTATGATCTCCTGTACCTTTAGTAACCGTTACTGCTTTCTTAGGAGCAGCTGTTGAACAGTTAACACAGGTCTTAGTATTGGGCAACGCCCTTAACCGTCCTTGTGGTATTTCTTCACCACAGTAAATACATTCTGTTTGCATATGTGTTATTTGTTATTCTTTGTATTTGTATATTATGAAGTCAAATAGATCAGAAGCTTCTTTAAACTCATACTCCTTACCGTCTTCGTCTTCCCATTTAGTTAATTTACCTGCAGCATTTTTTCTCTCATGAACATACCACCATATAAGATCTGCTGCTCCATCTTCATACGTAAAGTCGATTAAGTCCTCTATAATATCCCAATACGGTTCAGCCATCGTACTCATATCTACTTTGTACTCTTCGTACATAGCATGTTCATTATGCACTAGCTTCTCTAGATGGTTAATAATTCTACTGAACCACTTTCTTTCTTCTTCTAAATCTGACTCCTCTAACTCGTCTGAGATATCTTGACTTACCAACCTGATACTCAGGAGCTTTTCTAGAGTCTGTTTTACGATATCATCGTTCATCATACTACTTCTTTATCACTACTACGCTAAACATATTTAAGAAAGTATCGATAGGCAGGTTCTTAATTTGTGCAAAAGTGGTAATTGCATCTTCTAAAGTACTGAAGGTACCGCTTCCGATAACCTCTTTGGTCGGGCTGTTTTTAATGTAGTATCCTATTTTCATAAATTTTCTATTATTTTTTTAATTAGTACGCATCTGTCGTAGTCTTCATCCTCTTCTGCATATCGTAGCATAGTGTTGAGAAGGTTCTTATACTGGTTCTTCTTTACTATGTAGTCTTGGTTATGGTGAGGTAATCTAAACGCTATAAACCTTTCTTTCCCGTTCTTGACAGCTAAGAGCAGGTTCGTATAAAGTAGGGTTGTTATGATCTCTCTGAAGCTTTCGCTGTGTAAAGACTCTCTAACAGCTTCTTTAGTCTCGTCAGGATCATCCTCTCCCATTACAATATCTAAATATATTAATGTTTCTTCTTCCTCTTTCATTACGTAAATATAATATAAATAGAGGTGTAATGCAACTATAATCTATAGTACGTTCCGTATACTCTTAAAGCCGGGTATAGTGTGTTGTAGTTGGAGGTTTCAAAGTACTGGTTCATATTTCTCTCTGCATTTGCACAGAACTCTGAGATTCCTATATTGATTTTATTTTGTTTGAAGGTTTGGGAATTGAGGTGACATATAGTATTGTTATCAGATACGACAGTTCTGTAGTTCTTCTCCTCTGCAATACAGCCAGTATAGAAGTCTAACCCCCATCCATAGATTAACTCTGCAGGGAACTGTGCTATCTCTTTAAGGAGATCTCTTCTCAATAGAGGGGATTGGAAGTCAATCCATCTTACCTCCCTAAGACCTTTACCCCAGTTCCACATCTGCTTCCAATGGCATTGTTCAATAGAGGCGTTTATTACCGATGGAGAGTATACGGCTGCGTCACTTTCTATTGCTTCTTTTAAGGAGGTTGTTAAAAAGGAAGGTCCATGGAATATTAAATCATTATTTAGAAAGTATAGATAGTCATGATCTGTTTCGTTTAAGAAGTATTCCAACACTACATTAAAACCTCCTCCAAAGAATATATTCTCCTCTAGCTTGTGAGTTGTACTCTTTGCAAGCTGTTCCTTAGATCCGTTATCGACTACCATCAACTCGCATTGAGCGTAAAGAGGGTCTCGTTTAAGCTGGTTGACAAGATTGTCTGTTAAGTCTGGTAGGTTGTGGTTAAGTGTTGCTATTAACATAGAGCCCAGTTAGTTAAAGGGGAGAGCCAAGCTGTCTCTCCGTGAGTCGAATACCCAGGTAAAGGAGTTATAAGGGATGTTCCTTGGCTACGTAAATCTGTCCACATCTCAAAATCATATGGATGGCTTGTTGCTGTGTATTTCCTCAAGGTAGGTTCGAACTGTTTAAGTTTAGAAGCATACGCTGCAAATGTCATCGTTGTGGAATTTGTTAACTTCCAATGACATGTATTTGATAAGAACACTTTCGTTGTTTCTCCGCCATCCTCAACATACGGATTAATACCGTCCTGATACTTATCCGGATGGTCGTAAAGCGATACAAAATCAGATCCTAGCTTAAGACCTTCCAGCAAAACCTTGGCGGAGTCTTTCTTATGTAAGTAGTCGTTCTCAATAAAGTAAACAGCCTCATCATCTACTGACTGTAACGCTTCATCTAGAGCTAAGTTAAAAGTTCCCGCTCCATGGCCGACAGAAACATATTCAATAAAGTTCCTAGGTATATGCTTCTGTATCATACTGTTAGTCTCTTCTGAGGTATTATCAGCGAGAATTGACCAGTTATGTTCCTGCCAAGGGAAGGCTTGGATAGCGTTTTTCAAGCAGGTTTCATTACTTATGTAGGTTGGCTTTACCTTACTATAGCCTGCATCAGATATTCTGTAGATTAGTTTCATACTAGGTTAAATTGATTAGGAACTTCTACATACCGGTACCCATGCACAAAGTCTGATCCGTTAAAGGGCCTGCTGAATTCGTCTCGCACTAATGTGGTCCAGTCTTTATCTCCCTTATGTCCCCAGTTGTAGACCTTCTTTAACATCTCAGCTTCCTCCCTAACCCATGAATAGTGATGTACTAAGGGAGTTCCGTTGTGTAGGATTGGTTGATGATCTCCGTTTATAAAACCGTCAACAGCAAATAGCTGCTGTCGCTCCGCTCTTATATTAACATTCCAGTTGCATTTATCCCTTCTAATTAAAAGGCCAGCCGATTCGAGGGATGTTGCTCGGTATATTGGATCTCTAAAATACCAGTAGCAAGTTAGCCAGAAAGTATTATCAGTATGTTCAACACCTGTAAACCATTCTCTGAAAGAGTCATCTACGATCTCATCCCCATCTACGAATAGTAACCAGTCTCCCCGGCTTTTCTCTGTGCCGATACATCTACTTAAATTATGATAATACCCAGGGTTATCTTTCTCGCCTTCCCACTCGAATATGTATCCTATGCAGTTAGAAGTGTTCCTTATGACTTCAAAAGATTCTTTGAGTAGATTCTCATCTTCTAGCTCTCCGTTGAAGAAGTGATCGCAGACTACTACTATAATTTCGTCACTAAACTTACTTAACTGTTCTAAATTGGTTTTTAAGAACCTAAAATCTATTGTGCTATACTGTACTACTGATGTTATCATTATGTTTTTCTAGAAAATAACTACTCCGGTGCCGGAGTGATGTCCATGGTTTGAGATGTCATACTTCTCCTCAGTTACACTGTTCCAGAAACCCTTCATCGGACTATTCAATTTAATATCATCTAAGACAAGAGTACCTTTCCAGTTAAGAGCCTTTAAATGCTCATAGAACTTGTACTCAAATGAGCCATCGTGATCAGTGTCCAGTAGTATGAATGGACTGGATAATATTACATCTGTAAACTGAGTATCTATAATATTTCCAATAATATACTCGATATTTTTAGGATTGCCGTTTAATTTACGTAGGTTTGGATGGATATCAAAGGACTTAACCTGGTTACTGGGGTTATATGCTAGTGCTATTGAGGAACATCCTTTGTAAGTTCCGATGTCTAGGAGAGTTGTGTTTTGGTATTTTGTACTAAAATAAGCTAGTAGCCTATAATGTTCACTACCTGGAGTACCTAGAAAGTAGTCTCGGAACTGATCTTCAATTATGTAGGGTGCGCTTCCTGTTAAGTCTATGTTACCAAGTTCGGTATCGTTAATTATCATTAGTATATGTTTTGTTAAAATTGTGTTATCATTCCGTATTCGTCGAAGGTAGGCATTTTTCCCCACTTCTCCACCCATTTTTGTATATTCCTTTGCTCAGTCTCTCTCTGTCTTTGAGAGGACTGTCCGTTATTTTCTTCCAGCCTATGAGAACCTCTTGCAGCGAAGTGCCAAACTATAGAACTAAATGGAAGTACGAACTTAACTCCATGTTGTAGCATTCTAACGAATAGGTCCATATCATCCCAGGACGTTGGAGCGAACCTAGGATCATTACCTCCTACCTCATCCCAGACTTCTTTAGATACTATTCCGGAAACTCCTTCTCCTTTTGGTATCTCAAAATAGGTATTGATCTCTTGTAACTCTTCTACCCACTCCTCGAAAGCATCCGCTTTAAAATCGTTATAATAAGCTCCGAACATTTCCTCCGGTACCATAATAGTACCAGGGCGGGTAGTGCCGTTAAAGATATTAGGCTCTATTCTTTGAGAATTTACCCATAACTTTTCACCCGGCCGTGTAAGATGTACATCTAGTAAAGGCTTATCCCAGTTTTTAGTTACATAGAAGTCTGAATGTAGGAAGTTAATGTATTGGGTCTGTACTTTATCCGCACAGAAATTCATACCGCCTCCTATTCCTTTAGAAGACTCAACATGCACATCTAAGTAATATGTTAATTGGTACTTCTCAGCGTTATCTTCTAACCATTCATTAGTTCCATCAGTACAGTTCTCAGCATGTATAATAAAAGGTGCGTCTTTATAGTAGGAGTTCCTCCGAACAGACTCTATTGCTAGTTTCAAGTACGGAAGATTATTATAAGTTGATATGCAGTGTGTTATTAAGTTATCAGGGTTCATACTTTATACTTCTGTCTTCCTGTTGCTTCTATTTTATCATAGAGATCATTCTGCTGTACCTGCCTATCTAACTGCTTAGGGTGTAGTATACAATACGCTTCTTCGGTAGGAAGATAAACATATGTTTTAAATCCTTCGATCTTACTATGAAGTAATCCATCCCACTTAACCCATTCACAGTTTCTATATAACCTCATTTGCCAATCCGGAAAGTTAACCCATCCTGCTTCGCTTACATTCCATCTCCATTTCGCAATATACTCAGGAGTAAGTCCTTCTACTGTATTAATACGAGGCATAATAAATAAATCAGTCTCGTTATTAGACTCCAGGAACTCTGGAAGAACTTCTATAAGCTCTTGACTTATCAGCTCGTCAGCATCTAGCTGTAGGATATAATCTCCTGTACATAAGCTATTTAGATAGTTCTTTTGAGTATGATCACCGTCAAAGGTTCTGTAGAATAATTTAATGTGAGGTTTATACTCGTTTAAATACTCTACAGTTGCTTTGTCGCTTGAGTGATCATCCACTACGACTATCTCATCTCCCGGTCTCTTATTGTTGACTAGAAAGCTAAGAAGTTTATTAATATATTCTCCTTCGTTATGAGTTAATATAGCGTAGCTTATTTTCATTACTCTAATATAAGAACTTTTAGTTAAAGATGCCAATAAAGTCTAGAGCTTCTAGGTAATCTTTCTCTATATAGTCCGTCCGTGTACTCATATCCATTCTAAATTCATAGTACTGATCTTTCTTACCGGGTAGTGGGTACTTAGTTTTCTCCTCTTCTTTAACAGGCACCGCCTTAACCGCTGACCATCTCCAGTTATCCTTACTAGGTCCGTTAGCAAATACCATTCCCAGAGTAGGAATGTTTATAGTCGAAGGCATCCACGTCTCTCTAGTCGTCTTATCCATCCACATTAGGTCTTTATATAGCTCCGGAAGAGATTCCATTTGAAGATCATAGAATTCATTACCCTCTATCATTAAGGAGTTCGATTGGAAGCCACACCCCATACACTGTTTAAGGTTAATATCTGCTGTTACTTCTTGTATATAGCAGGCATCACTTCCGCATCTTGCACATATTATTAATTTATCTGTGTTCATTTATATTTTTTTAAGTTTTGGTAATTTTATCTCTATCTGCTTTGGGAACTCAGGAACCAATTCATCTAACCTACTTCCTAATAAGTCTTTCATCTTCTCCCAGCTAAACTGATTCTTAGAGATGTAAGCCTGTCTGTTTGCAAGTTCTTTATACTTCTTATAGTTTTCGAATACATCTCTTAAGTAGCCCCCTGCCTGCATAAAGTCTACGCTAAACCACTGTCCTTCCTTTAGGAGCCATTTATTAGCTGCAGACGGATGAATATTAGTTAATTCTCCTTTGAGTAGTGTAGTAAATTCCGGGTTAAGGTAATCTAATTGCCCGGACCAGTTAGTTGTTATAAGAGGTTTATGAGAGGTTGTAAACTCCAGCAAAGGTCTTCCGAATCCTTCCCCTTTAGTTAAGCTAATCATAGCTTTTACTTTAGGGTGGTTATAGAGGTCGTTCATCTCCTCATCAGTAAGATCTCCGTTAAGTAAATATACATTTGGTAGATTACTAGACTTAACTGTCTTTTTTATCTCTGCTATCTTAGCCAATACCCTATCTCTCCCTGCATAAGAACTATTACCTATTGATACCTTTAAGAGCAAAGCCGGCTTCTTCTGCTTGTTTTTAAAAGTCTCATAGAAGGCTTTAATAGTTAAGCCGATATTTTTCCTATCCTCTCCCATCTCTCCTTCCAACCACATACCGCAATGTAAGAAAGCGAAGTCTTCTTTAATGTCTCCCAGGTTTAGAAAGGTCTCAGGTACGTCTTTCTTCTGTCTGTATGTATCTACGTCTACCCCTTCGAAAAGTACTTCAACAGGCTTTACTACTTTTATATGTCCTATGACTTGTTGGGTATTATTATCTCTCTTTTCAAAAGACAGCCCTTCAAATATTTCTTTTGAATGCTTGGAAGACACAAAATTAACATCCATTACATTTAAGCCTTCAATCCAGTCCGGAGCACATACTGTAGCTTCTATTCCGGCTGTAAAGCCTATGTTGTATTTACCTACTGCTCTAAATTCACTAGGTATGGTTACCTGTGACCATATATCCGGTGTGGTTATTATGGAGGTTACAAAGCGGTCCTTCAACATACTCCACTCTGGGTTCTTTTCTATAAAGCCCCAAGGAGTACTGCCCCATCTCTGAGGTAGGAGTTTAACATCGTATTTATCTAAATCTATAACTGCTCTTGCAAGATCTCTTGCTCTGGCACCATATCCTGAAAAGGTATCGAATGGACCTGAGATATAGAAGGTTGGTTTATTTGTATTCATTTATTGTATATTAGTAAAGTATGTTATGCTTAATATTCTTCTCCTCTAGATCTCCTGCTAGTACTAACTCAAACCTCTCTCTAGGGGTCCAAGTACTGAATAGTTTATCTATATTGTCTATGATTCTCTGACCCATGATGACGGAAGTAAAACCTGCTTCCGAACCTGTAGCCCATTCCATACCTGCTGTACCTCTTGCTGTTCTTTCTTCTTTAGACAGTTCATAAACCTCTGTCAATCTATCAGCAGCATCTTCCGGTTGACATCTATCATCCCAAATATAAGGAGTAATAGGAGAGCCAACAATCGATATCGAGGAAGGATATACAGGAAAGGCCCATACCCCGTGCTGGGTTACAGTACGTCTATGGTTAGAAGGAATCTCCTCATTCAACTCCATCCACTTACCGTCCATAACAAATCTCATTTGATCCTGCATCCCTCCGGTAACATTTGCTATAAATGGAGTACCTGATACTAAAGATTCAGTTAACGATAAACCCCATCCTTCATTAGAGGATAGTAAAATAGATACATCAGCCATACTATACAACCAATTCATCTGTACAGGTGCAAGATTTCCGTAAGTAAAATGGATGTTATAGCCTTGAGAGGCCGGCGCCAGAAGGTCAATGACAGCATTCAAGTCCGTACCATTATCATCAACCGGTTGGGTGTGGAGTAGAAGAAGAGTCTTCTCTTTCTTACCTTTAGGTAACCGGTCCACGAAATGTTTGAAGGCAAGTATAGTATCCGGAACCTGCTTACGTCTAATGTTACGCGAATTATATAACACAACAAAGTCAATATCCTTTTCCTTCTTCATCTTCTCAACAAACGAAAGATACTCCTTATCCTCTAACTCCTCCTTGGTTAATGGACGGAAGGTATTAGGATCAACACCGTGAGGTACATACTCTATGAGTTTGTTATCCCCTTTCTCTCCTAGTACTAGCTTGTTTATGTTAACAGTCTGTTTGGAGATACCTAGAAGTGCATCACAACTTTCATAGAAGGTCTTATTGTAGATCGGTGCCGGATAATTATCCCATATGTTTAAATAGATAATCGGAACCTGTGTACGTATTTCAGACTCCATCTCAAATAGCCACGTCCAGTATCTAGGATCTGTGATGATAAAGACAGCATCTGCCTTTTCGGCTTTGATCAATCCTCTCAGTACTTCCGGTGACCCGTATCCGGATATCGGATAGATATACACCGATGCATCCTCCATACCCATAAGGTCATTGGTTGATTGAGAGAGATCAAATCTCTTACCCTCATCCGGATGCTTTACCGATCCTCCTAAATTGACCCAATTGTAACGGTGGGCGGTATTGGCTACCAACTCCCTACCCATGTGAGCTACACCCGAATGGGCTCTAATGTCATCACACAGAAGAAGGATCTTCTTCCTATCTTCTTTTTTTATATAACCTTCTTTATTCATAAATTAGTATTCTTAATATAGCTGCCCTATAAAGATAAGGCAAGTGCTTTACTTATTTTTTTCGTTTAAAATAAACTCCTTGAACTTAGGATCCTGCAGGTATCTTGTAATGCAAATATCCACAAGGTCCGTTAGCGTGAACTTGTCACGAACACACTCTACTTTAAAATCTTCAAATTTAATTTGATCCACCTTTAGTGAAGTCAATATTCTGTTTGGCTTATTCATAATATCTTATTTATATATAAATATACTACCTTTAGGTTTCTCCCCGATCCTCCCCTAGTGCCGGTTTTGGGTCTGCGGGCCGGAATATATATACCGAGAATTTTGCGAGGCCATGTTTTTATTACGCGCCCCCCTTCCCCCTGTCGCACAAGTCTGGCCGGTCATTGAAAGGACACCATCTGCAATTACTCTGTGAGGGTATCTTCTTATATGTCTTATCTTGATAAGTTCCTTCTTTAGTAAAGCATTCTGTTATAAACTCCTTTACTGTTGCTACCGCCTTCTTACTCTTGATAGGACCTGAAGCTGGAATGAATTCTGATATACGCGGTTGTGGGTATTCGCTTTGATCCCATATCTTCCGTTTTACGATTAAGAATGCTACTTCTATTTTCTCTTTCGGTACGTTAAATTGTCTGCTGAAGAATTCTTTGTATAGGATGATTTGGTTTTGTTTCATTTCATCTTTCTTGGCTTCTGCGTTCCAACCTCGTGTTGAGGTTTTAAAATCTAAAATTCTAAAAGTCTCTGTCGGTTCATGATAAAGTACTGCATCGATAAATCCTTTGAAGAGCACGTTTGTGTATTCCTCTTCCGGAGTTATCATAATAGGTATCTCTATTCCGGCTAGGTGCCATCCTTTTTTAGATATAAAGTTTGCTTTTCTTTTCTTAAATTCTTTTAGAATTGCAACTCCATCTTCATAAAACTCTAGTAGTTCTGTTGAGGTAGAGAAGTGCTCTCCTCCATTCTTTTCTTTTCCTAAAGCATAGTTACTTTTCATTTGAGTACCTAGCATGAGAGCTAAGTCCATTTCGTCTGCTGCTTTAGTTGAGTCATTATAGTACGTTTCAAAGTAGGCTTGTATCACTTCATGGAAGCTGGTCCCAAAAAGCGTATGTATAGAGTCTTTGTAAATTTGAAGCTTCTCCTTGTACGCTAGTTCCCATTGATGTGGACATCTAGTGAACATACTAATTTGACTATAGCTTATATTCTTCTGTCCTCCTTCATAGTCAACAATTGCAGGTTGGAAGGCTTTAATCTCTTTTAGTATTTGGGGAAGCTTCTTTTTACTCATAACTTACTTTTGTTTTAATAACTCTTGTTTTAGTTTTTCCATATAGAGTACTTGATCTAACATCTCTTCAACGGCATGATCTAGCCATTCGATTACGCTTAAGTCGTCTCTATCCATAGTCGCTCCGTATTTGTTAAAGCCTACTTCTGCTCTTGATACGAGTTTAGTATTTATAGCTTGTACGATTGAGTCAGGCTGGAAGCCGGAATAGTTTATCTTATTCTCCATCTTCCTCTGTTACAAATTCGCTTCTTAAATCTTTAGGTAAAGTGTCTGTTAGTATCTCTCCTGTCTTTACATCGTAAAATACAGGAACCGGTAGTACGCCATCTTCAGCTGTACCCGCTACAAACTTAGATACTTTCCTGAGTATTACTCCTTCTGCGAATAGTTGGTTACCGTCTTTTGAGATAACCGGGGTGGTGTTCTTTAAGTCAATACTGACTTGAGGTGCTTGTTTCATCATACTTTTTTATTAATATACGAACTTTATATCTAAGGTTCAACTTGTAATAGTTTTTTAAGCTTAGTATAGTATATACCGGTTGCTTTAACAGCGGATCTAATACTGGGGTATGTTATGTTCTGATATGTTACTGGGATTGAAGTGTCTGGGGCGGGATGGCTGCTATTCTTCCTGGCTTCTGATATCTTCTCTCGGGTTTCAGCGGATCTCTTCCTACCCTTATGAAATGTTGATACTTTTTGTTTTTGTTCCTCTGTTAATTTCCGTCCTTTGTTGGCTTCTGATATTTTATGTCCCCAGGTTACTTTTCTGTTCTTAAGAGTTTCAGAAATTTTCTTTTTGTGCTGTTCTGTAAGTGGCGGCTTCTTTCTTCCTGTATTCGCTTTTGATATAGCTCTACTTGCAATTACCTTTAATCTTGCGTAGGTTCTTGATGATATATTAAGTCCTTTCTTAGTGCATGCTAGTACCCACACAGCATGGTGTAGTCCATCTTCGTAGGGGTATACCTCCAACAACAACAGGTGACATATGTAATGCTCTCTTGCTGTCAGTAACACTAAGTTCTCAGAAGTATTGCATCCGCCCATACATTTGGGTATTATGTGGTGTTTCTCATAATAAACACCTTTCCCTTTGCTTCGATTCTCTTTTTGCCCTCTCTCTATGATTTGATCATATACTTTCTTGTAATTCATTTTAAATAAAAAACGCTACGGCTTTCAGTGATAAGGGCACCTACTAACCAATAGCGTTAAATTGTTTTCTTTATATAATGTAAGGCCCTTATCTCTTACCTATATAAATAGGCTACTTTTAATATAACTGTTTTTACTTTACTTCTCAACTTCATAGTCTCCGTAGATAGAATAGATCTTAGGCTTCTCTATCGGCACTTCTACCTCTACGGTTGTAATTGCATAGAGTTTTCCTTTTAAAGGCTCTAATCTAAAATCTGCTTTTGTGTTTGATTTCTCAAACCAGGCTTGTAATGCTTCTGCTATTCCATTCCGTACGGTAGTCTCTCCTTCAAGAGTCCATTTATCACCCGGAGGAGTTCTAGTAGCGATAAGTGTAAGTATTTCTTTATTTTCTTTTTCCATTTAGTCTACTATATCTTCCCATTCTACATCCTGTACTGCTCTTACAAAGAAGTACTGTCCGTGGTTGTCTGACTTGAATACCTTCTCTGCATACCACATATCTCTAATGAAGTCTGTAGTCTCTTTATCGTAATCTCTCTCGGTAGGTATCGGGAGGGTCCGTACGATTTCGTACAGCCCTCCTTCAACTTCTATAGTTTTTCCAAGCCCAATCATCTTAGCCGTAGATTAAGTCTTGACTTTTCTCCTCTGGCTTGTCTGTAAGTTCGTCTGCTACGACTGCTTCGGTAAGCATTATCGTTCCTGCTACTGATGCTGCATTCTCTAATGCTGTTCTTGTTACTTTAAAAGGGTCTATAATACCTGCTTCTTTCATATTAACAATCTTTCTATCATGTACATGGTAGCTACTCCAAGGCCCTGCTTCTAAGACTTCTCCTAATACGGTTTCGATTTCCTCTCTCTCGTATCCTGCATTGCTTAGGATCTTAATAAATGGAGCTTGACAAGCTTCTTGAACAATCATTGCACCTGTTGAGGTTCCGGTTATGTTCATACTTGCATGTAGTAATGTTGATCCTCCGCCAGGTACGATTCCTTGCTCGATTGCTGCTCTAGTAGCGTGTAATGAATCCTCTACCCGGTCTTTAGTCTCTTTCATTTCTATTTCAGAATTACCTCCTACGTGTATGATAGATACTCCTCCTGTAAACTTACCTAATCTTTCTTGAAGCTTTTCAGTCTCGAATGGAGTTTTTGCATTATCGATTTGAGATCTTAGTTCTGCTATTCTCTGATCGATTGCTTCTGGTGCTCCTTTGCCGTCTATAATGATAGTATTCTCTTTCATTATGTTAGCTTTTCTAGCTTGTCCGAACCATGCTCTATCTAGCCGAGTGAGCTTCATTCCCTTCTCAGGGCTAATTACTTGCCCGCCTGTTAGTATAGCTATGTCTTCCATTATTAACTTTCTCCTATCTCCAAAGTCAGGAGCCTTTACTGCAACTACTTTTAAAGTACCTCTCATCTTATTAACGATTAAGGTTGCAAGTGCTTCGTTGTCTATATCCTCACATACAATTAATAAAGATTTATTCTCAGAAGATACTGATTCTAATACCGGTAGTAGTTCTTTAGCTTGAGATAGTTTACCGTCGTAGATTAATACGTAAGGTGAGTCTAGGACTGCTGACATATTACTGTTATCGTTTACGAAGTATGGAGACTTGTAACCTCTATCGAATTGAATGCCTTCTACAGTCTCTAAGTAAGTCTCTCCTGTTCTAGATTCTTCGATAGTTACAATACCGTCTCTACCTACTGCTTCGAGTGCAGATGTAATAAGGTTACCTACCATCTCATCGTTGTTAGCAGATACTGTAGCAACTTGCTTAAGCTGGTCTTCTGCTGTTATCTCTTCTGCAATGTTTGCTTTAATATAGGCTATAACTTCTTTAACTGCTTCATCTACTTCTCTTTTAATCTGTACTGCATTTCCTTTATTATCTAATGCGTTAAGACCTCCTCTAGTAATAGATTGCGCTAGTAGAGTAGAGGTTGTTGTTCCATCCCCTGCTGTGTTAGCGGTGTTGATTGCAGCCTGCTTAAGCATATCGATTGCTATTGATCTAACTGGATCTTTTAGCTCTATAACTTTTGCTACCGTTACACCATCTTTAGTGGACCGTACTTCTCCGGTTTCATCTCTGTACACTACGTTCCGTCCGTTAGGCCCTAATGTGGAGGTTACTGCATTTGCCAGTAAGTCAATACCTGCAAGCAGTTGCTTCCTAGCTTCGTTTGAATATTCTATGTGTTTGCTCATTGTTTAGTCTTCTATTTGTGCTAATATTTGATTCTCCGGTCCGATGAAGTACTCTTCTCCTCTGTACTCGAATCTAGTGAATCCCATTGTTGGAAGTACTACCCGGTCTCCTTCTTTGAAAAGGGTAGCTACAAAGCCTACTCCTGGCATATTATTCCCAGGACCTACGCTTACTATTTCTCCCATTTTGTTTTTCTCGCTACCTAAATCCGGAATTCTCCCATTTTGTTTTTCTCGCTACCTAAATCCGGAACAATAATGTTACCGTGGTATTCATCCTCTAGCTCTATCGGCTTTACGATAACTGCATTGTAAACTGCTTTTAGTTTCATACTAATTCTATTGATTTTAATTTATTTATTGTTGTTGACATTTCTTCTATGTAGGTTTGCAAGCTCTCATAGTTTTGATCTCTGACTGAATCCTCTAATATTAACTCAAAGCATCGAGCTATATTATAAGTATATCCGAGAGCTACCTCTCGCATATTGCCTGTTTTTCTAGCTGCTGTAGCTTTAAATACTGTATAGCAGTACTGATCCATTTGGATATGGTACGGAGCTAATTTTGGATCTTTAATAACTTTGTAATTGGTTTTTTTCTTCTCACTCATATAACTTTAAGATAGTACCTTTTTAGGTATTTTCCAACTCTATTATAAATAAAACCTCCGGGCGGGGGTTAAATTTATTTAATTGTAAGGGTTGTTGGTTTACTTGATTCTGCGAAAGGAATATGTACCTGTAGAAGTCCGTTCTCCATCTCTGCTGATGCTTTTTGGAGATTAAATTTAGGTGCTATCTTATAGCCTAATTCGAAAGAACGTTTAGCGATTCCTTTATGGATGTAGTTCTTAGGTTCCTCTATAGGCGGTTTAGCGTATCTAAACTTAAGGATGTCTTCGTGAATGTCGATTTGAACATCTGACTTAGTGAGACCAGTACATGCTATTTCAAAATGCAAGCCTTCTGGATCTTCGTAGATGTCTAATGGATGTGTTGCTTTAGCCTCTGATGTAGGGCTGAATGTGGATGTGGTCTGAAAGAAATCTCTAAATAAGATGTCAAACGGACCTGCGTAAGTGTAGTTTGTTTTGTTGTTCATAATGTTTAATCTTCTAAAATGATTACTAAATTGCCCGGAGGTCTATTATACATATGTTAGTTTTAAAGTTCTTCTATTCCATCGTTCCAATTACTCAATACAAATGATAGATCAAGTCCTGTTATGTGAGTTTTATCTTCATTACACCATGCTCTTGCTTCAAAACCACCACATCCGTGCATGATGGTTGCTTCATGGGTTGTTTCTTTATATTCTCCTAAACGAGATTTAGCAGCATCTCTAAGTAATCTTTCACCTTCCTCTTTAAGCATTTCAACTGTAACGTATTCACCCCTCCATTCCCATCGTAAATAATCCATTGTCATTTGAATTTTTTCCCAATCCATATTTTCCATAATATCATCAATCATTTCATTGACTGGATCTGAGTATGGTTTTTTAATAGGTTGAGGTGGATTCATTTTATTAAGCAGTGTTTGAAGTTGCTCTAACTCTTGTGTGTTTAAATTCTGTATATTCATATTATTTATTTTTAGCTATTTCTATTAATTTTTTAAGACATTCAAGTTCTGCTTCTTCGTGCGAATCATAAAACTCAGAGGTGTAAGACTTTTCATCGAATTTTTCAATGTAGAATCTATACTTATCTTTTTTTACCTCTCTAACGTATTGTGTATACCCATGCTTCTTTCTAAACCATCCAAATGCTTGTTGGTATAGTGGTGCTTCTATTACAGGAATATTTGTTGAATTATAAACAATATCATTAGATATAAATAAAGTACTTGCTAAATAATAACCAAAACAAGTTTCATCAAATCCTAATTCTTTTAAATCTAATGCTTGTTCGTAAGGTATAAATTCTTTTTCCATAGTTATTTTTTTACAATTAATATTAGTTTCTTTAAACATTCAAGTTCTGCTTCTTCATAAATTCCATTGTATTTTAAAGGTTCATTTCCAAGTTGTCTATTTCCTTTATCATTAAAAACTTGATAAGAAAATTCTTGTGTGCCAATTTCAATTAAACCACTTAATCCATGCTTCTCTCTAAACCATCTAAATGCTTGTTGGTACAGTGGTGATTCACATTCAAAAGTAACATCATCACCAGCACTTTCAGCTTCTTCGATTTCAGATTCACCTATTTGCATAAAAGGTGTGTTACCATCTTGTTGATAGTATTTAGCAAAACAAGTTTCATCAAATCCTAATTCTTTTAAAGACAAAGCTTGGTTGTATGGTATAAATTCTTTTTCTGTCATATTATTTATTTTCTATTAATTCAATTTTAATACTCCCTAAATTACCACTAGGTAAGGAAGGTGAAGAATATACATTATTCCAATCGTTATCTATTGCTAATTGATGTAATATCGTTCTATAGATTTGGTAAGTATTACCTATAAACTCGGTACCATCATACCCTTTACTTGCATTATCCGACATGTCCGGTAAAAGTATTCTTTTAACCTGTTTTAATAACTCTTCAACTTCTCTACGTCTTTTCATCTGTTCTTCAAATGGTAAACCACGTAACATTTGTTCAATTGTATATCTCATCTCATACTGACCCGCTGCAAACCTTGATACGTCATCAAGGCATGAAGAGATTAATCTCATTTGATCCTCTGAAACTTCTATTTTATATCTTTTCATTTTTCTTTAATTTGTCAATAAGCTCTTCTATCTGTAATTTAATTTTGATTAGTTCAATTTCATTAACTAACGAAACTAAATACCACATCATTCCTATAAGAGCCCATGTAAAATCTCCACCTCTAGATAATTCTAATCCAATTTTACTAATAAATGCAATAAATGCAATTACATACGTTAATTTGTTTATTTTTTTCATTTTCTATAACTCTTATTCTTATTACCTTATACCTAAAGATACGAAAAAAGGCTTACCGAAGCAAGCCTTTTTTTATTTTCTAATGAGCTTCAGCAAGATTTCTTCCTATTTCTGGAGGCGCTTTTAATGTTACGCCTTGCATCTTGGTTGTATTCTCCATCAAGTCTTGTATCCATGGCATACATTCTTTTGCCTTATCAGCAGGTACTCTCATTACTAACTGGTCATGTATCTGTGCTACTACTACTCCGTCTATCCCTAGTTCTTTAAACCTTCTATTAATTACTAGTGCTGCTCTGTTTACTACCGATGCTGCTAGACTCTGGAGCTGGTAGTTAAGCACGTTATTGAGAGCATTCTTATAGTCTCTATACCACTGCAGTACTTGATCTTTCCCGTAGTCTCTCTCTAAGTCTTTCCTAGCTTTCCAGTCCATAATAGACTCCCCAAAGACGTCGTACACTGCTTTACCTTTATCTAAATGCCGAATACGTCCTACTTCATTTCTAATAAACCCATCTTTTTTAAACTTTGCTCTAGAGTCATCAATCCATTTAGCAACCCCTGGAAACCCTGTTAAGTAACCTTCGTGAAGTCTTTTTCCTTCTTCTTGAGAAACTCCAAGAGACATTGCTAATGCATATGCTGACATTCCGTATGCTATTCCTAAGGAGTATCCTTTAGCTGTATTTCTCTTCGTAGGGTCTAGCTTTTTTAAGAAGTTTGGAGCTTTAGTATCTGCTGATACTCCGTTCGGGTATTTTTCTACGTCCTCGTTTAGCTTTTCGGTTCGTATTGCTACTGTTGAATAGAAATCGTGTTCTTTATTAAAGATCTCTTGAAGTGCTTTATCGTCAGATACAGACGCAAACAGGTGAGGTTCTAGTGAAGTGTAATCGCTATCGATAAACACCGTACCTGGATCTGATATGAAGAATGCTCTCACTGTATTAGTATAGTGTACTATAATTGGATCTGCCTCTCCTTCTTCTTTCGGCTTAGGAAGCTGTTGTAAATCTGATCCATACCTTCCTGACACTGTTCCGTTTTGTTTAAAGTATGGGTAGAATCTTCCGTCTTCAGCAGCGTGGTAGAATCTATCGATGTAGGTTGATTTAATCTTAAGGAGTTTGTTACAGAGTCTTAAGTTCTTACACCATTCGTATTTATCCGATAAGGCTTGAATCACGTCGTCATCGAACTGTGCTTGTCCTTTACCGGTCTTAGATAGAGGCTTCTCTTTTAAGTAATTAAAAGCTATCTCTGCTAATTGCTTTTTAGATTGAATATTGATAAGCACTCCATCGTTTGCATCCTTCCATAGTTTCATTGATACCCTAACTACTACTTCCTCCTCCAGGTGATCTAAGTCTCCAGTCAGGAGGTACTCTCTAACAGGATGAGTATCCATTGCTAATACGTTAGCTTGTTTTAAGGAGTATCCTCTTGCTGTCTTAGGTACAGGAAGTCCGTACAGCTCTACCAAGGCAGAAGCCCATTTGCCTTTTGCAGAAGGAGGGAATGCTTTTAATGCCGAATCCATAACCCACTCTTTAACAGGCCGTAATTTTAAGAGCTCTGTCATAACTGCATCTTTATACTTAACTTGATCGGCCATGATATCGTCTCTAGTCTTTTCTATCAAAGGGATATCTAGGGCTATCCCCTCTATCTCCATTGGAATAGTAACCTCTCTATACAACGGCATTACCTCATCTTCAAAAAAGAATTTCTCTAACCCTTCAGCTTCTAAAACCTTTAAGAAATGGTTGCAGATTCTTAAAGTTAAATCCGTATCTGCAGCTGCGTATTTCGAAAGTATATCAATATCTGCTTTATAAATCTCAAAGTTAACTCTAGTAGTAACTCCTCCATTCTCTTTTATAGAAGCTTTTAGTTCTAGTTGTTCTTGATTGGCAGCTTCCTTTACATCTAATCCGATCTCGTCCTGGATCATAATAGCAATAGATTTCAACCCGAATGGATTACCGAATCCGAATGCTCCTTCTTCTTTTACTGTATGAACTAGTAGTGCTGTATCTACCCATAGACTAGGAAGTAGGTCTACTCCGTAGAAGTTCTTAGTGTATCGAGCATCGAAAGAAGCATTATGCATTATAAGCTTCTTACCTACTAACATTGCAATTAGTTTTTTTGCTATGTTATGACAACTAGTGCCTTCAATAGTACATTCCTTTAACTCTTCAGCATCTTTATCCCAATACATAGTAGGGAGGTAGAAGCCCATACCTTCATCTCCTGATACTGAGAATCCTATTATCTTCCCTTTCCTAGGATTAAGACTAGTAGTCTCTGTATCGTATGCTAGGATTGGACTTTCTTGGATGTGTTGGAATAGTAACTGAAGAGTCTCTTTAGAATCGACTTTGTAGTATTTTTTTTCTATAACCTGTTTAATCATACTTTATTATAACATAAAGATACGAAAAAAGGCCTGCCGAAGCAAGCCTTTTCTTATTTATTTATTTAGAGTTCAGTCCATATTATTTTCTGTATTCTGCTATTAATGCATCCGCTCTCTTGACAGCTTCTTCTAAACCTAAAGCATTATCCCCAGGTGTTCCTAAGTCCCCTCCTTCGTATTCTTCATCAGCTCCATGAGCTATTTTATTATCAAACTCAGTGTAGGCATCTTGTATACTTTGAAGTTCCGGTAGAGCATTTCCTTCATAGTTTTGCTCTAGCCAATGCCCCATTTCTACCAGTCCTGAATTAATTTTTCCGGTTATTCTATCGTAGTCTTCAGGTAGTACCTTATTCGTCATACTGTAAGGAGCTTCGTTTAGCTCTTCATTAAACATATCCGTCATACTGTAAGGAGCTTCGTTTAGCTCTTCACTAAACATATCCTGTATATGGTTTGCAGCTAGTTCTGCTGCTTCGTCTAGTGAGATTCCTGCTGTATGTGCTATGTTTTTAACTACCCGCTCTAAGTCCTCTAAAGCTGCATCCATGAATCTATCCTCAGTGACATTTCCTTCCATAGTAGTTACTTTAGCACCTGCTTTTTCAAGATTAGCCTTATCTGCAGGAGATACTACTTGTGCAGCAGATGTTCCAGATGGGCCGGTTACTTTACTTAAAGTTCCTACCTCTTTTAACATTGCCTGGCGTATAACTTCTTTTAGTTCTGCTCTTTTCATTATTTACGTATTGTATATGTTATAAATATGGTACTATTGCGCTTTCGCCCATGCTGTTGTACCTCCTTGGAACTGTCCGTCGTATAGCTCATCTACTGCACTATTCTCATGGAATAGTATTTGACATACCCTAGCGTCCCTTTCAACAATTAACTTAACATGCACAATCATAACGGTACCCATTGTCTCCGTGTGGTACCCCGGGTCCCATACAGGAGATACTATCTGCGTACCTGTTCTATATAAAGAGCTTCTATGAAGGATTAACCCTGTATAATTCTCCGGAATGTTACATCCTTCGTTAAATGATATTGCATACGTACCTGGCTCTAATACCCAGCAGTCTTTTCCATCTACTTTAGTAGTCTCTATGTTTACAAAGAAATCAGGATTAACTATCGTTGTATCTTTATATACGACTGACCCTCCGGTTATTTTTTCTACTTTCGCTAGACTTAAATCAATTCCTACCTGTGCTGCTTTCGAATAAGGAGATGGAATGATTATTCCTTTTTCTAATATTTGTTTTGCTGATAATAACATAGATGTATAATAAGAAATTTATTTTTATAATGCAACTTATAGGGAATAGATTGCTGGATAGTTTCTACAGTATCCTTTATCATCGTCACATCCGTATCCGATAATCCATTCATCGTTAATTTCAAAAGCGTAGTTAAAGCTGGAAATTAAAGTTTCTCCTGGTGTAGTAGGATTCCATGTGTTTACTTTTCTCTTAACTAGAGTTACGATATTAACAGAAGCTGGTTTTTTAACTTCTAGATACTCTGCTACTGAGTAGGATTCCATGTGTTTACTTTTCTCTTAACTAGAGTTACGATATTAACAGAAGCTGGTTTTTTAACTTCTAGATACTCTGCTACTGCTTTCATAGTATTACCTGTATCGTAGATATCGTCTATAAGGTAGATATGCTTCCCTTTAGCTGCTGTTTCTAGATCCTTAGTAATTTGAATATCTCCTTGCTTACGTTTACTAATGTAGGACTTGACTCTCATAAAGTCGCATTCAATATCGATATCTATTGCTCTTGCTAGATCTGAATAGAACATGAAGCATCCGTTAAGGAGACCAACTAGTACTACTGGGGTCTTATCTCCTCTATGTTCATCTGCTATTCTTTTAGCTAATATCCTGGTCTGTATTTGGATATCTTTTTCTGTTTAGAACATAAAGCATCCGTTAAGGAGACCAACTAGTACTACTGGGGTCTTATCTCCTCTATGTTCATCTGCTATTCTTTTAGCTAATATCCTGGTCTGTATTTGGATATCTTTTTCTGTTATTAATTCTGTCATGATTTTTTACATTTGTCTCGTACTCTATCACTAATTGGGATTGGATCGTTATTCTCATCGATACGTACAAATTTAATATTTGTAGAAAGTATCACGCTTTGACTGCCTGAGTATACGTTATGAGCTCTAGCTTCTAAATATAGTGTTAAGGAACTGTTTCCGACTCCTGATACTATTCCGTATATCTTAATAAGTTGCCCTTCTTTGGCAGGTTTTTTAAATACGCATTCATCGATTTTAATAGTCACCATTCTAGGGGTATCTGCTACTTCCATGGCCATTGCCGCACCTGCAGCGTCTAACCATGCTAGAAGTTTCCCGCCAAATAAATTGGCGTGGAAACCTAGATCTGATTTTTTAATAGGGTGGGTTGAAATTAACTGCATTAGTCTATTAAGAAGGTAGCCCAGTCTCTTCCTGCTACGTTTACGTTAGGGAAGTAGAAGGTAAACTTCTTACTTCCACACCAGATTGTTTTTGTAAACCCTACAGGTACCAAAGCTCCGGTCTTGAGCCAATTTTGAGGTTTGTCTTCAAAGTGACAAGTTATAGTTACTGTAACTAAAGGATATACTTTTGCTAGGTCTCTTTCAAATTTCTCTAACTCCTTCCACGGACCTCTATTTAGACCTTCGTGCTGTAGCGCACAGTTTGCATAGTTAAAGGTTTGCTTCAGTGTTGGTATATCGCAGTTAAAGTCTGCTGCAGGTGCCATATGTCCTTTGTCCCATACGTTGTTTAAATAGTCTGCATTGTCTGAGGTAAGGAGTCCTTGCGGCTTATAAAAGTCCATCCCTGCTCTATCTGCAGTTCCGGTGGGACATTTAACTGTGTAAGTTACTTCTAGGGGCTGCTGGTATACTTCAGAGTAGATTGCAGTAAATATCTCAGTCTTTACTGTCCTTACTGTTTGTGCCGATAACGTACCCCAGAAGGATACCGAAAATAAGAATAAACATATTTTTTTTATATTAAACATATCTCTGCTTTGAAAACGCTATAATATGAGCTCTGCCTGTAAATTTATATCCCCTATCTCTGCACATATTCATTACTACTGGATATGATTCAAATAGAGGTTCTCTATCGTCGCCTGCTGGCATACACCATACTTTATCTCTTACGAAGGCAAACACCTCTTCTCTAGTTTCAAAGTTTTTATACTTAAGTTCGAATAAAGCATCAGCAAGATTCTCAATGAACTGTTCTACTTCCGGTAGCATTGAGAGGTCCTTGTCGATTACAGGTTTTAGGTGAAAGTCTTTATGGTATACTATTGATTGAGCTATTGCATCGACGTTCAATCTTAATCTGTTGTGAATCTTAATCATACCTTCATCTACCACTTTTCCCTGCGGGGTTAAAATACCAACTACAGGTACACTATTACTAAATTTAGGACTGATGGAGAGCAGGTCGATCTTATGATCCGTCTCTAGGTAGTGAGACCCTTCTGTCTCTATAGTTATTACTATTCCTCTTTCATTTGCAAAGTGAGTTAGTTCGTTTACTATAGCAGGATGCATGGTAGGAGATCCTCCTGTTAACATCATCTCCTTAATGTAGGGGTGCTTATCATACATGTCTACGATATCACTAAACTTATACATTCCTTTTTCAGGTGCTATAGAGGTTTGCCAACTATCGCACCACCCTCCTTCTCCGAAATGGCACCTATGTGTACATCCCGTCGTTCTAATAACTACTGTTGGATATCCTTGCCTCGACCCTTCGCTTTGGACTGCGGTGTATAGTTCTAGTACGGGGAGTACTTTATTAAAATCTTCTACTCTTTTTAATGCCATTTATCTTATCTTTTTTATATTACTTTAATATAGTATCTATTTTTTAAATTTGCAACTAATTTGATAATGGTGCTTTGATTTCTGGATGTGATTGTAACCTGTCTATTACTTCAACCCATTGGCTACTTTCAATATTCATAGCTTCGTCAGTTTGTCCTTTGTCTGCAAAATCTTTACATAATTTAGCTAACTCTATTGCAGCTAATACATTTTCTTTTTTAGATAATTTACCTGAATATGGGTTATGATCAGAAGAGCGTAAGAGAAGATTTCTCAGTTTTAATGTTGTCATATTTTTTGTTTTTTTAGTTGCTTAAAGGTGCTTTAATTGTTGGGTGTGATTGATAATTTTCTGTTTTAAATGTAATATCAGAATCTAAAGTATTAATAATCTCATCAATTGTTAATAAATGCCAATTTTCATTACCTGAATTAATTTGTAATGTTGGTAATGGGTATGGTTCTCTTGTTATCTGTTCTTTTGCCTGTTCAATGTGATTTGAATATAAATGAGTGTCACCTAAGTTACCAATTAATTCATCAGGTACCATATTAACCGCTTTAGCAA